>Ga0209236_1000013_pt1 | contig 73166 bp, 57 predicted proteins | sample GraSoi013_1_40cm_FD_185819 | JGI IMG/M metagenome (GOLD analysis project Ga0209236, IMG submission 185819) | Grasslands soil microbial communities from the Angelo Coastal Reserve, California, USA - Sample 09_27_2013_1_40cm (SPAdes) (version 2) | ecosystem: Environmental > Terrestrial > Soil >... | reverse complement strand
AGTAGGCTGCAAGGGTCCTCGGTCAGATCCTGACTGTACACTACCCAGGAGCGAGCCAGCCATTGGGCATCCACAATGAGGTCGGGGGCCCCGTGGGCGAATTGCGCCGCATCGACTGCCGCCGGGTCGTCGGCCCCGACACAGGCGGCCACCACGACTCCGGCTGCAGCGATCATCACATTCGCCCTCACAGACCTAGTTCCCCTGGTTCCGCCGGAGCGCGAGCCCCCTGCGGCGAGGGGCGTGCGGTCCGCTCGTCACAGGACGCCGCGTCACTCATGCGGGCACCTCCTTGGTTGGACACATCGGTTGGTCACACCCGCGTCAGCGCGCCAGCCCGGCGGCGGGCGCCGCGGGGAGCGGCGTGCGGTCCGCTCCCCGCGCAGTGCTGGTCGATCGTCAAACCATCACCTCCTCGGATGGAGACGTTGACGCGGCCGTCACCGCGACCGCCGCAATGCCTCGACCACGACTTCGCATGCTACGGGCCACTCGGAACCCGCCCTCAACCAGCGGTGGCAGGCTGCAGGATCCCGACAGCGCGGCGCGGCTGACGTGGCCGGGCCCCCGCGCTCGGCCCCTTCTCGTCGGCGTCGTAGCGCACGCCTTCGCACAGCACGCGCGCGATCCGCTCCGCGGCCCGTCCGTCCCAACGCTCGATCACAGGCCGGGCAGGTGAGCGCCGCTGCCGCGCGCGAGCGGCCGCCGCGAGGATGGCCTCCCAGCGGGGAGCCACCAGCCGGTTGGTCCCATGCAGACAGGTGACCGGCCGCTCGGTGTTCGCTCGCACGGTGAGACAGGGCACGCCGAGGAAGGTCGTCTCCTCCTGGAGGCCTCCCGAATCGGTGATCACCAGCTCCGCTCCGGCGACGAGACTCAACATGTCCACGTAGCCCAGCGGCTCGAGCAGGCGCAGGCCGCCACCGTTGAGGTGAACGCCCAGGGCATGCAGCCGCTCCCGCGTCCGTGAATGGGCCGGGAAGAGCACGACCATGTCGTCTCCCAGCCGCTCGAGGGCTTGGCACAGCTCGCGCCACACCGCCGGCTCGTCGACATTCGTCGGGCGGTGCAGCGTCACGACGGCGTAGGGCGCGCCGGCCACGCCGTGCCGCGCGGGCGCGTCCAGCTCCTGCGCGACGGGGAGCGCCCAGCACACCGTGTCGATCATGACGTTACCGACGAAGTGGACCCGCTCGGCCGGGATCCCCTCAAGCGCCAGGTTGGCCAGCGCGTCTCGCGACGGCGCGAACAGCAGATCGGACAGCCGGTCCGTCACCACCCGATTGACCTCCTCGGGCATCGACCAATCACCGCTCCGCAGCCCGCCCTCAACGTGCCCCACACGGAGTCCCAGCTTGGCCGCGGTGAGCGCCGCCGCGACGGTCGAGTTGCCGTCGCCGTAGACCAGCACGAGGTCCGGACGGAGCTCGATCAGGATTGGCTCGAGGCGCTGCATCACACGAGCGGTCTGCAGTGCATGCGAGGCCGCGGCGACGCCCAGATGATGATCGGGCGCGGGAATCCACAGCTGCTCGAAGAACGTGGCCGACATCTCGGGATCGTAGTGCTGCCCGGTGTGCACGATCACGTGCTCGACGTCCCCGCGCTTGACCAGCTCCCGGTCCACGGGGGCCAATTTCATGAGGCTGGGGCGGGCGCCCACGACCGACAGAATCCGCACCGGTCAGTACGCCCGGGTGACGGCGTAGATCACGGCGGGGACCGTCGCGAGGATGATTCCGAAGATCCGCCACGTCCGCTCGGAGTCGTGCATCGCCAGGCGGGGCACGACGAAGCGGTCGTCGTCGCGCAGGCCCACCTGATCCACGGTGAGCCCACGGGCGAACGCGAGCTGCAGCGAGTCTCCCTGGAGGATGGGCTTCCCCCCGCGCTCGATGGTCATCCCCGGCACCCTCGCCTCTCGGGTGGGTCCGCCCGCCTGCATGAGCGCGTCCGCGAGCACGGCGTCTCCCGGCAGGGAGTAGAAGCCGGGACGCTGAACCTCGCCCACGACCGAGACACGGATGAGCGCTTTGGCGCGCACCACGGGGTCCTTGAGGTAGCGCGCCAGCTCCCGGCTCATGTAGGGCTCCACGTCCGCGCGCCGCACTCCGACGAGCGGGATCTCGCCGATGACCGGCAGCGTCAGCCCCGGTCCCGGCCCAACCGTGAAGGTGTCGCTGAACTGGGAATCCCCCTCCACCTTGAGGAGGATCCGATCGCCCACCTGGAACCCGCTGCCCAGCACGCGGGGGGCTAGGGGGGCCTGGGGGGCTGGGGTGCCCGCTGCGCGAGTGTGCGTTTGCGCGCACGCGCTCGTCGGGCCCAGCGTGCAGCTGAGCAACAGGAGTCGCAGGATCGCTTTCATATGTTCATTCCACCGTCACGCTCTTCGCCAGGTTACGGGGGCGGTCCACGTCGCACCCCCGCAAGACAGCGATGTGGTAGGCCAGCAACTGGAGCGGGATGACCGTCAGGACCGGCGACAGCAGCGGTGGGCAGGCAGGAACCCGCAGCTCGTGGTCGGCCAGGTGGCACAGGTCACCGTTCCCTTCGCTCGTGATCGCGATGATGTGGCCTCCTCGCGCCTTCACCTCTTGCATGTTGGAGAGGGCCTTCGCGTATACCTGGTCCTTGGGCGCGAGGAAGACGACCGGCATGTTCTCGTCGATCAGCGCGATGGGCCCGTGCTTCATCTCCGCCGCGGGATAGCCTTCGGCGTGGATGTAGGAGATCTCCTTGAGCTTGAGGGCGCCCTCGAGCGCCACGGGGAAGTTCACGCCCCGACCGAGATAGAGCGCGTTGTTCGCGTCCGCGTAGCGCTGGGCGAGTGCCTGGACCTCCGGTTCCAGCTCGAGCGTGCGCGCCACGAGCTCAGGGAGCTGCGCGAGCTGCGCCGCGAGCTCGCGTCCGTCTTCCACCGACAACCCCCGCTGCCGTCCCAGATGAAGGCCGAGCAGCAGCAGGGCCACGAGCTGCGAGGTGAACGCCTTGGTGGAGGCCACGCCGACCTCCGGACCGGCGTGGAGGTAGATCCCGCCGTCCGCCTCGCGAGCGATTGTGCTCCCCACGACGTTCACGATGCCGACGACGCGTGAGCCTGCGGCCTTGGCGGCGCGCAGCGCCTCCACCGTGTCGGCCGTCTCGCCCGACTGCGAGATGGCGATCGTGAGCGTCCCCGGCACGCGGAGCTTGCGTCCGTAGCGGCATTCGGAGGCATACTCCACCCCCACCGGGATGCCGCTCAACTCCTCGATCACGTGGCGCCCGACGAGGCCGGCGTGCCACGACGTGCCGCACGCCACGATCACAATCCGCCGGATGTACGCGCACTGCGCGGCGGCGACGTTCAAACCGTTGAGCCGCGCGGTGCCTGCGACGGGGAGCAGGCGCCCCCGCAACGTGCTCCGGACGGTCTCCGGCTGCTCGCAGATCTCCTTCAACATGAAGTGTGGGTAGCCGCCCAAGGCGAGGGTCTCGAGGTCCCACTCGATCTCGTCCACGGTGCGGACCTGGGGTCGCGCGTCACCGTCGAGCACGCGGTAGCCCTCGGGCGTCAGCACGGCCACGTCGCCGTCGTCGAGATAGACGACCGAGCGGGTGTGCGCGAGGACGGCGCTGGCGTCCGACGCCACGAGGCACTCGCCGCCGCCGACGCCGATCAGGAGCGGCGAGCCGCGCCGCGCCACCACGATCTTTCGCGGGTCAGCCTCCGAGATCACGGCGAGCCCGTACGTCCCTTCCACGAGCGCGAGCGCGGCGATGACCCGCTCCTCGAGCGTGTCGCCGGCCGCGGCCTCGATCAAATGGGCGAGCGTTTCGGTGTCCGTCTCGGTCGCGAAGCGGTGGCCTGCCCGCTCGAGCTGCAGGCGCAGCAGATCGGCGTTCTCGACGATGCCGTTGTGCACCAGCGCGAGCGTGCCGGTGCAGTCGGTGTGCGGGTGGGCGTTCTGCTCGGTGGGTGCGCCGTGAGTTGCCCAGCGCGTGTGCCCGATACCGCAGGTGCCGTGTACCGGCTCCCGGGCGACCAGATCCCGGAGGGCCGCGATGCGGCCCGCAAGCTTGCGAGTCTCCACGCCCCGGCCGTTCAGCACCGCCACGCCCGCCGAGTCATAGCCCCGGTATTCGAGGCGCCTCAGCCCGTCCAGCAGCACGGCCACGGCGTCCTTCGACCCGACGTATCCCACCACACCGCACATCGCTCAGGTCCTCTCGGGATGGCGCTCGACCGACATGCGCTCGAGCAGGGGCCCGCTGGTGATCGCGAGGCCGAACCGGGCAAGCTGCGCCACAGTGGCTTCGCGCACGCCTCGCAGGACGTCCTCAGGCGTCTGGAGGGCGGCGCCGCACCACTCGCAGGTCGGGAGCGACGACGGTGCGGCGGGTCGCCGCGGCGTCCCGCCGTTCCAGCCCAGCGCTCGACAGCGCTTGCACAGCATGCGCGAGGTCTCCATACCGTGAAACCACTCGGGTGCTATGCGCTTCAAGTTTGAGGCCGAGACGCGCGCGAGCGGGGGCCATGCTGCATAGCGCGCGGGGAGCCAAGGTGTTAGGCCCCCCCACCAGGCCCGCGATGCCGCGTCCCCGGCTGCACAACCGTTGCGCGGACGCGGCACCGCAGCGCCTTCGAGGCGCGGCACCGCCCCCGCCCGCAGGCCCAGCCGCTGCGGCCTCAGGCTTGCAGGTCAAGGGTTGGCGCCCTCCCGACGTCGTTCACGCAATCGCCCGGGGGAATCGGATGACCGATCTAATGCCCGCGGCCGGCGTGTCGCTGGCGCTCCTCGCAGGAGATCGCGACGGAGCTACGCACTGGCTGGAAAGCCTGCTCGAGTCCGGTGGGTACGGGGTACTCCGCGAGCGCACGGGCCGCGATGCGCTTCAGCGGGCGCGCGCCACGCATCCGGACCTGATCATCGTGGATGCCGAGCTGTCGGACCAAGCGGGGGTGGAACTGTGTCGCGCGCTGCGCGCCGATCCCCGCATCACGACCAGCACGCCCATCTTGCTCGCGGCAGGCGAGCCCTGCACGCGGGAGCACCGCCTGGCGGCCCTCGCCGCCGGGGCCTGGGAATGCATTGCGCCGCCACACGACGCGGACGAGATCCTCCTGAAGGTGCAGGCCTATGTGCGCGCCAAGCTCGACGCCGACCGCGCCCGGGCCGAGGGCCTGCTCGATCCGCTGAGCGGGCTCTACAATCCGCAGGGGCTCGCGCGGCGCGCGCGCGAACTCGGATCCCAGGCGTTCCGGGAGCACGGCGCGCTCGCGTGTGTGGCCGTGGCCCTCGATCTTGAGCAGGGTGAGGCCGCCGTGACGGCCGAGGAGACCGACGGGGCCGCCGTGGTCCGTTGCGTGAACGCGCTGAAGGCGACGGCGCGACTGTCGGACGTCGTCGGCCGGCTCAGCGCCGTGGAGTTCGCCGTGCTCGCGCCGGGCACGGATGCCGGCGGCGCGCGGCGGCTGGCCGAGCGGCTGGCCCAGAGCATCCACACGAGGACGACTCCCCCCGACGCAGCCCGGGCCGCCCCCGCTGTGCGCGTGCGCTGCGGCTATGAAGCAGTGGCGAACATGGGCTACGCGCCGATCGAGCCGGTTGAGCTGCTGGTACGCGCCTCGGCGGCGCTCCGCACCGGAAAACCGGAAGGGGGCGCGTGGATTCGGCGTTTCGACGACGGGATCCCGTCGACCTGATGGTCGACCTGTCGACCTAATGAATGACCAGCGCGCGCCCACTCACCTGCTCGTCCGCCGCCTCGTAACCAGGTAGGTAGTACGAGTAATAGCTGTAGCCTGCTCCCGGCGGAACATCGTTGAGCACGGCGCCAAGCAGCCGCACCGGTAGGCGCTCGAGCATCTCCAGCTTGGCGGTCGCCATCTGGCGGACACTGTGCCCCGTCCGCAGCACCATCAGCAGGCTTCCCGTTAGCGTGCCCAGGATGAACGGGTCCACCCCGCCGGCCAGCGGCGGACTGTCAATGAGGATGACGTCGTAGCCCGGGCGCACCCGGTTGATCAGCTGCGCCATCGCCTGCGAGCTCAAGAGCTCGGGCGCGTTGCGGACCCGCGTGCCGCACCCCATGAGCGTGAGCGACGGATAGGCGGTCTCCTGCACGATCGCCTCGAACGGGACCTCGCCACGCAAGCAATCCGTCAAGCCGGGCCGCCGGCGGGCCGCCAGGCGGCGGTGCAGCACGCCGCGGCGCACGTCCGCGTCCACGAGCAGCGTGCGGTGCCCACCCTCGGCGAACGTGTGGGCCAGGTTCGCCGCGAGGAAGGACTTCCCGTCCCCCGGGCCCGGACTCGTGATCGTGACGAGCATCGGGCCAGCGGCGCCGTATGCGTAGACCAGGTTCAGACAGACCCCGCGCAGCGCTTCCACGAGCTGAACGACGTCGCGCGGAGTCCGGTCCGCTCCGTTCCCGTTATCGCGGCCCTTGAAGTGCGGCAGGACACCTAGGATCGGCAGGCCCATCTCCCGCGATACCTGATCGGGATAACGCACCCGCGGGTCCGCCCGATCGAGCAGGACCGCTCCCGCGATGGCGAGACCCAGGCTGCCGAGAAGCGCGACCAGCATGATCCGGGGAGCCGTGTTCTTCACCGGCCGTTGGGGCACGACCGCAGAGTCGAGGATGCGCACGTCGGGAATCGTGCTCGCCTCCGCGAGGCGCGCCTCCTCGTACCGCTGCTGCAGCGTGGTGTACACGTTCTCGGCGAGCTTGACGCTGCGCCGCAGGCGCGCCTCCTCCAGGGCGCGCTGCGGGATCGCGCGCAGGTTGCGCGAGCCGGCCTCGATCCGCCGGTCGAGCTGCGCCTCTCGTGCCGCGAGCCCCGCCAGCAGCGGCTCGGCGAGCGCCGGAATCGTCTGCCGCTCCAGGCTTTGGATCTCGGCCGTGAGCCGCTGTACCGGTGGGTACGCATCGGCGTAGCGGTACTGGAGGGCGCGGAGGTCGGCCTGCTTGCTGACCAGCTCCTTCAGGGCTTGCGTGAGGTCGGCGCTGTGGAGCACGGGCCCGATGGCTTCGAGCTCGGTGGTGGAGAGGCCCGAATCGCGCGCCTGGGCAATCGCATGCACCAAGGACTCACGGTCCCGTCGCACCTGGTCGCGCTCGAGCTGCAGTTCGAAGAAGCTCGCAACGGTGGGATCGCGGCCGACGTCCCAGTCGGATACGCCCGCAGCGCCCGGCGCGGCCCGGCTGGACGGCAGCGTGATCGCCCGCACGCCGAATCGTTCCACTGCAGCCTCGGCATCGCGCAGATTCCGCAGCGCGGACTCGAGCTGCTGGTCGAGGATCTTCGTCAGCTCCGTCAACTTTTCGCGCTTGAGGTCCGCGCCCACCTGCACGTAGCGCTGCGCCACGGCGTTCACGATGCCGGTGACCCAGGCGGCATCGGGGCCGCGCAGCCCGAGGTGCAGGAAGTTTCCCTGCGGGTCCGTGCGGACGTCGAGCGCCGCCTCCAGCCCCCGCGCGGCGTCGCGCACCGTGGCCACGCTGAACCGGATCCTCCGTCCCGGCGGGAGCTGTTCCCGCTTGGGGGCCCACAAGAGCCCCAGCCGGGCGCCGATGGAGTCGCCTACCGCCCCCCGCTCGAGTGTGACGCCATCCGCATTGGCAAGGGTGTAGCTCTGGCCGACGGAGTCCACCGTCAGGCGAAACACGCCCGGACGGTAGCGCTCGGCGACGCGAAGCGTCGCCAGTACGGCCTTGTCCGCGGGGACCAGGACGCGGAGAAACAGCCGCTGATCGCGCACCACCTGGTCGAGCACGACGTAGGACTGGAGGAGATCCACCCACGCCTCGGGCTCGAGCAGGTGGCCTGAGCGAATCGGACCGCGGTCGGCGTCGCGCCGGTTCTCCTCCCGGTCCGCCTGGTCGATCCAGATAGTCGCCTGCGCAAGGTACTCCGGCTTCGCGAACCGGGCCGCCACGACCCCGGCCGCAGTACCGAGCACGGTGACCGAGAGGATCAGCCATTTGAACCGCCGCACGGCGCCCCACACCCGCCGCCAATCGATCCCGCGTTCGAGCTCGGCAAAGCCGGGCTCGACGAGGGACGGCGTCGGTGAGTGCGGGACCGCTCCCGAGCGCAAGTGCGCCGGGAGCGGGACGAGCGCGGCTTCCTGATCGCCGATCGTCATGGGCCTCCGCTCCGGGGGTACAGACGGTGAATCACCGCCGCCCGCCAGCGCAAGTCCGATACCGCCAGCCGGCGGCGGCGCGGAAGCGCCCACCGCCGGGTCGGAATGCCGCAATTCAGTGCAACTCGTGGGGAGTGGCGGATGCAGCTTGGTGCGCCCGCGGCGCACGGCACGCTGCTGCGAGGTCGCGACAGCGTGGCCCGAACCCTGCGTACGGGCGGGTCGAACCACTCGCGGACGAGCACGATGTCGATACCCGTGGCACACGACAGGGCCGCACCGGTGGGAGACGTCGACGCAGCGCAGAATCTCGCGGCGCTGCTGCCCATCGGACCGGAGTTGAAGGCACGCATTCGCGTCCTCATCGTCGACGACGAGCACACGCTGCGCGAGAGCTGCGCCACCGTCCTCCGCCAGGAGGGCTACGATGTGACGGTGTGCGGGCGCGGCCAGGACGCGCTGGACCTGCTGAAGCGCCGCGGCTTCGACCTCGTGCTCGTCGATCTGTACATGTCGCAGGTCGACGGCCTCATGCTGCTGCGCACGGCTCTCGGGACGAACCGCGACACGATCGTGATCGTGATGACGGGGAACCCGAGCGTCGAATCCAGCGTCGAGGCCCTGCGGCAGGGCGCGTTCGACTACCTCCCCAAGCCGTTCACGGCCACACACCTTCAGGTCCTGATCGGCCGGGCAGTCCACACGCTGGTCGTGGCTCGCGAGACCAGCGAGCAGCGGACCCAGCTGGAGCGGCGTCACGCCCACAGCGACAAGATCACGCTGCTCGGCACCGCACCCGCGTTCCAGCGGGCGATCGAGCTGGCGCGCAAGGTCGCCCCGACCGACGCGTCGGTGTTCATCACCGGGGAGAGCGGCAGCGGCAAAGAGCTGATCGCCCAGTTTATCCACCACAACAGCCGTCGATCGAGCCGACCGTTCGTGGCGGTGAACTGCGCCGCCCTGCCCGAGGGGTTGCTCGAGTCGGAGATGTTCGGGCATCGCAAGGGAGCCTTCACTGGTGCCGTGCGCGACAAGCCCGGCCTGCTCGAAGCGGCCCATGGCGGCGCGCTGTTCCTGGACGAGCTGACCGAGATGCCGAAGCCGATCCAGGCGAAGCTGCTGCGGGTGATCCAGGACGGGATTGTGCGGCGTGTCGGCAGCGAGGCCACGGATGCGGTCGTGAACGTGCGCTTCATCGCCGCCACGAACGGCGACCCCGAAGCGGCGCTGAAGACGGGCGACCTCCGCGAGGACCTATACTACCGTCTCCGGGTCGTGCCGATCCACGTGCCGCCGCTGCGCGAGCGGGCGGAGGACATCCCGCTCCTTGCCGACTACTTCCTCTCGACCTACTGGGTGCGCCACCGGAACAAAGGGACGCCGTTCCCGCGGCTCGCGGCGGCGGCGATCCGCGCGCTGTGCGTGCATCCGTGGCGCGGCAACGTGCGCGAGCTCCAGAACGTGATCGAGCATGTCGCGGTCGTCGCCGAGCCCGGGGCGGAGATCCAGCCGGAGGACTTGCAGCTCGTCGCGGACGAGCAGCCCGCCGCCGACGCGAACCCCGCGTCCCTGGTGTCGACCCTGCTCAAGGAGAGCTACCACGCCGCGCGGGACCGCGTGATCGCGCAGTTCGAGCGGCAGTACCTCACCTGGCTCGTCAACCGGGTGGGCGGGAACATGTCCAAGGCGGCGCGCATCGCGGGTGTGGACCGCACGACGCTGTACCGCCTGATGGGAAGGCACGGGCTCCAGCGCAGTCCCAGCACGGGCTGGGTGATCGAGCGCGAGCCGACGGCGGAGGAGGCTGTGGTGCCCACCGGCGGCGTGCCGGAGGAAGCATGAGGCAAGGGGGAACCGACAGATGACCGCGACGGCCGTAGAACGCCGCTGGCAGGACTCTGGGTCGACCGCCGAGTCTGAGGACTTGGCGTCGAGCCTCGCCGGGCCCGACGGGCTCGAGCTCGTGGTCGAGATGGCGCACGACCTGCGGTCCCCGCTGACCTCGATCCTGTTCCTGGCGGAGTCGCTGCGGAACGGGCAGGGCAGCCCGGTCACCGACCCCCAGCGCCGCCAGCTCGGGCTCATCTACAGCGCCGCCTTGTGCCTCTGCACGGCGGCGAACGACGTGCTCGAGTTGGCCCGCGGGGGCGACCGGCTCGCGGACAAGGAGCCGGGTCCGTTCTCGATCGTCGAGGTGTTCAAGTCGGTGCGCGATATGGTGCAGCCGATCGCCGAGGAAAAGGGCCTGCCCCTGCACCTCAAACCCGCGCGGCCCGACTGGCGACTCGGACACTCCCGCGCGCTGAGCCGAGTGCTGCTCAACCTCACCACCAACGCCCTGAAGTTCACGGACCAAGGCTTCGTCGAGCTCACGGCGCGAGCCCTCGACGCCACGCGTGTCGAGTTCTCGATCCGCGACACCGGACCAGGCATCGACGCGGCGGCACTGCGGGCGCTGTACCGCCCGTTCCGCAAGCACCAGTCTCAGCTGCGGCACCACTTCTCGAGCTCCGGCCTCGGGCTCGCCATGTGCCGCAAGCTCGTCACGGCGATGGGTTCCGAGCTCCGCGTCGAAACACGGGCCGGCTGGGGCACGCGGTTCTTCTTCCAGCTCAACCTGCCAGAGACCAGCGCGGCCGCCTGACGCGCGCCGCGTCGCGGCCGTCCCACAGCCGACGCCGGGCTGCTATGTAGCGCCGGCACCGCACACCAAAGAGCAGAGCGCAACTGACAGAGCGGCATACACTTACAGCCGTGGCCCCGAGTCGGTCCTCGCGCATGCGGCTTGCCATAGACGTGGTCATGTCGACCATGCTGGCGCCGCGCTTCGCGGCACGCACCATCACGCTGGACCACCCACTCCGGCCCATCGACCGCGAGCGGCCGGGCCGGCGGCGGCTCAACATCGCCGTCGCCACGGTAGGACTCGTCCTGCTCCTGCCGCTCATGCTCGTCATCGCGGTGCTGATCAAGCTCACGTCGCGCGGCCCGGTCCTCTTCAAGCAGACGCGCGTCGGCCTCGACCGGCGGGCGCTGTCGCGCATGGGCGGGAATACCCGGCGCCGCATCGATCTCGGCGGCCATCCGTATACGATGTACAAGTTCCGCACGATGTACGTGGCCAACCGCGGCGCTGATCGCCAGGTGTGGGCGCAGCCGGACGACGCGCGCGTGACGCCGCTAGGTCGCTTGCTGCGCCGCTTCCGGCTCGACGAGCTGCCACAGCTGTTCAACGTCCTCAAGGGCGACATGAACGTCGTGGGCCCCCGCCCCGAGCAGCCGGCGATCTTCGTGGACCTGCGAGAGCAGATCGAGGGGTACCAGCGCCGCCAGCGCGTGCGGCCCGGCATCACCGGCTGGGCGCAGATCAACCTATCCTACGATCGCTCGGTGGACGACGTCCGCAGGAAACTCTCCTTGGACCTCGCGTACATCCGGCGTCAGTCGGCACTCGAGGACCTTGCGATCATGCTGCGGACACCGGCCGTGATGCTCGGCCGGCACGGCTGGTGACAAGCCCGACGCCCCTCCACTCCCGCGTCAGCCCCGCTCCTTCCCGGTAGCGAGCTCCCGTATCGCAGCTGACAGCTCGCGCGCAAGCGTGTCTCGATTCCACATCGCCCGTCGCGCCAGGAACCGGCTCGCGCGCAGCTTCTCCCTCGGGCCGAGCGGCGCGTGGACGACCGCACGGCCTAGCTCAAGGAGGCGCCTCCACTCCCACAGATGGATCCGACCTCGACCGTTTGGATCCATGAACACGCTGATCTGGACGCGATCCATACGACTTGCCGCCCCGGGATGGAAGCGACGGTAGAACAGGAATTCGGGAACCTCCCAGAACGTGCCGTACAGGCTCAGCTCCGCCAGGAACACGACGTCCGCGCCCGGGTAAGCGCCCAGGGGTCGCATACTCCGCATGACAGCGGCCCGCATCAACCCGTAGTGGGCGTTGACGTACCCCAAGCGCTCGAGGACCTCGTGAAAGCGCTCGCTGGCCTTCGGGAACGCGAGGTGCAGGCCATCGTCGCAATCCGAGAGGCACCTCCCGTCCTCGTCGATGAACCTCGTCTTCGGACAAGCGAGGACCGCCCCGGGGTCGCGGTCCAGCACCTCGACACAGCGCGCCAGGAGCTCAGGGCCCGCCAGGTCGTCCGCCGAGGTCCACCGGAAGTACTCGCCCGAGGAGAGTTCAAAAGTGCGCCGGAAGTTCCGGTTAGCCCCGAGATTCTGCTCGTTGCAAGCGTAGCGGACGCGTCTGTCCTTCGCGGCATAGGACCGGGCGATGTCGCCCGTGCGATCCGTCGACGCATTGTCGCAGACGATGAGCTCGAAATCTTCAAACGTCTGCGCCAGGAGTGAGTCCAGGGCTTCCCCGAGGTAACGCTCGCCATTGTGCACGGGCACCCCGACGCTCACTCGCGGGCTGGTGCGGGTCACGAGCTGTCGCGGTGGTTGGGACTCACCACGAGCTTGTGCGCGTAGAAGGCCTCGGCGTAACCTGCGGGCGCCGCCGCTTCGATCCCTCGGAGCCGCATGAGCCCGCGGAAGGTGTCGCTCGAGAACCACCGCTTCCCAAGCTGAGACTTGAAGGCCGCGGTGAGGTATTCCGTCTTCAACTGGCACACCGTGTCGTCGAGCGGCACATAGCAATTCGGCGACCCGAGGTCGCCGTCATATTTGGGCAGCTCGTACTCGAGGATGAGGTGATCCCGAAACGTGTTCCAGGTCAGCTCCGAGAGGAGGCGGTGATCTTGATGGCGGTCGCCTCGATAATGGGTGAAGATCACATCGGGCGAAACCGCATGCTTCAGCACCTCGAAGTACTCCTTGATCTCGGCACCGACGTACGGAAAGAATCCGTCACGAAACCGCTTCACGACGACCTGGTGTCGGCACTGCGACTGCAGGAACAGGCCGGCGCTGTGTCGCGCCTCCCGCTCCCGTTCCGGATCCGCGCTGAAGACCACCCAGTGGAAAACGGCCTGCGGGCATGCAGACACAAGCTGGAGTATCGTCCCGCCGCAGCCGATCTCGATGTCGTCCGAATGAGCGCCGAGGCAAAGCACGCGGAGGGACCCCTCCACGTCACGCGCGAGGTCGAGCGCGAGCATCAGCCCGATCGCAGCGCTCCGCGGCGAGCGTGCGGCAGTGGGATCGGCGGCCCGGCGTCCGAGGCCGCTCGGACAGTGGCCGGGCCCGGCCGCTGCCACACGACCCACGGTGCCTCGCCTCGCGCGTACAGATCATCCAGGCGCTGCTTGTCCCTAAACGTGTCCATTGACTGCCAGAACCCGTCGTAACAGTAGGCCAGCAGCTGATTCCGGTCGAGCAGCTGTTGGAAGGCGTCCATCACGAGGTCCTCGCCGCGCCGGAGGTAATCGAAGATGGCCGCCCGGAAAATGAAGAATCCACCGTTGATGCGCAGTCCGGTCTGCTCGACGTCCTGGACGCTCGTTACCTGCCCGTCGTGCTGCGCCACGACGAAGTGACAGCTCAGCTGCGGCCGGACGCAGAGGAAGCTCGCGCTGACGTCTTGCCGCCGGAAATGGTCCAGCTGCGCTGGTAGCGGCAGATCAGTGAGGCCGTCACTATAGTTCGCAAAGAACTCCGCCTCGCCGGCGAGGTAGGGCTCGACCGCCTTCAGGCGCTGCCCAATATTCGCGTTGATCCCCGTGTCGACGAGCGTGATCCGCCAATCGCCGATGTCGCTGTGTAGGAGCTCGAGCCGCCGCCCGCCATCGCTCAGAACGAAGTCGTTCGAGACGCACTCGTCGTAATTCCGGAAATAGTTCTTGATGGCGTCCGCGCGGTGGCCGAGGCAGAGGATGAAGTCCTTGTGCCCGAAGTGGGCGTAATACTTCATCACATGCCAGAGGATCGGGCGGTAACCGATCGGCACCATCGGCTTCGGCACGTTTTCGTCGTAGTCACGCAGCCGCATCCCCATCCCGCCGCAGAACAGGACGACTTTCATGCGCGTAGGCCCCGAGTCAATTCACACTCCCATCGGAGCATTTTCCATACCATATGCGGTCTGTGATGGACCGGCGGCGCGCACTTCTCGTTGTGGCGTCGGTGCGACACTGTCCTCACCGACCCTTCTCCAGCAGCGCGAACGGTGCCGACCGTCACGCGAGCTTCTGGGCGAGCGCTATGAGCGTGTAGCCCAGCCCGGCCCATTCCTTGGCCCGCTCGAGATAGCGCGGCGGGATCACCCAGCCCAGCGCCCTGTTGACCTTGTGCGAGTTGACGAGGCGGAGGAACCCACGCTCGCCGACCGGCATGATGCTGGTCGTGCAGAGGACTCGGAAGCTGCGCCGCAACATCCGCTTCAGCTCGTGGCGATTCGGATAGAGCTTGATGTGCGCATCGGGGTCCGGGCCGCCGGGGTGCCAGCGCTCCATCACTAGGCGATTCGCGGTGGTGATGACGAGGTATCCGCGCGGCTTCAGGATCTGCGCGATGATGTCCAGGTAGCGGGGCGGGTCTTCGACGTGGGCCACCACTTCCTGAGAGACAACCACGTCGAACTGTTCCGCGGGCAGCGACATCTCGAGCACATTGCCCGCGATGAACCGCACGCCGGAGTAGGTCGCCCTCGCGTGCGCGATCGCGGTCTCGGAGAGCTCGATCCCGGTGGCTCGTCCCAAGTGGGATAACTGCTCCGTGAACCACCCCGTGCCGCACCCGAAATCAAGAATCTCGGGATTGGCGAGTCGCAGCGACTTGAGCATCGCGAGCACAGCGTCACCGCGCCGTCGCTGGAAGTCATTTGGGAAGCGCCGCCGGTCCCAACACTCGTCCCAGAAGCGCCGCTGATCGTCGAGCGACGGCAGCGGTGGCTTGGCCGCGGTCATAGACGGGCCGGCATTCGGTCGCTCCGCCACCGGAGCGTCGGGCCCAGCTGCCCCTCCCGCTGGAGCCTTTGGATCTGCTTGATCCGACAGTAGCGGGCTCCGAGGAACTGCTCGCGGGTCAGGCCGTGTCGCTGATACGCCGCGCACAGCTCTGCAATCCCGCGTCGCACCGTCCATTGAGGCCGAAACCCGGCAAGCGTTTCCGTGAGTTTGCTCGAGTCAACCCGATAACACCGCGGATCCGGGCCACCGCCTTCTACATACGTGACGCTACAACCAGGAATGACTGCTTTGACCATCTCGGCAAGCTCCCAGATCTGATGGTTTTCTTCCGTTCTCCCGACGTTGAACGCTTCGTTGTGTACGAGCTCCCTGGGGGCAAGTAGAGCCGCGACGAATGCCCGGCAGACGTCCTCGACATGCACCAACGGCCGCCACGGGGTCCCGTCGCTCTGGATCACGATCTCGCCCGTAGTACACGCAAAGCCCACAAGGTTGTTAACCACAAGATCGACTCGCAGACGCGGGGAGACGCCATAGGCGGTGGCGTTGCGAAGAAAGGTCGGGCTGAAATCGTCGTCTGCGAGCTTCGAGATATCCTGCTCGGCACGGACCTTGGACTCTCCGTACGGTGTGATGGGATGGAACGGAGCATCCTCCCGCAGCAGCTCTTGCCCCGCCACGCCGTATAAGCTGCATGAGGACGCGAACAGAAACCGTGGGACTCCCGCACACTTGGCCAGCTCCGCAAGGCGCACCGAGGCGCGGTGGTTGATGGCGTACGTGCAAGCGGGATTGACGTCGCCGAGAGGATCGTTGGACAGCGCCGCAAGATGGATGACGGCGTCGAACCCGCTGAGTTCCGATTCCCCAACGTCCCGGACGTCGATCGTCAGCGCCGGGCCGTCTGGTGGGACGTCCCCAAAGGTGCAGTCCCCGAACAGGGCGCTGTCGAGGCCAACGACATCGAGCTCCGCTGTTTGCAGCATCGGTACCAAGACCGACCCGATGTAACCCTTGTGTCCCGTTACCAGCACTTTCATCAGGCGGTCTCGGTCAAGGTTTGATCAGGGACCGGACCCTGATATCGGTGACCTCCGCAGTCCGGTCCAAGCCGAGCGCATTGAGCACGACGGCAGCCACATCCCGTGTCTGCAAAAGCCGGTCCGGGTGGTAGGGCCTGCCTTCCAGCTGGTGAATCGCCGCCTGGCGTGCGGTTGCGGTGCGCCCTGGGAACACCGTCAAGACGCGGACACCGTCGGGATTCACTTCTTCGCGGAGGCAGTCGGCCATGGCCTTCAACCCGTGCTGGGTTGCGGAGAACTGCGCGACGTTGGCCCTGGTGGCTAGGCCTACGGTGGAGTTGATGAACACAATTTGGCCTCGAGCGGACCGGATCATGGGCAACAGCGCCCGGGTGAGGGCGTAGGGAGCTCGCAGGTTGACGCGATACTGCTTGTCAAACTCCTCGACGGGGGCTTGTCCAAGCGGGCCCAAGAAGATGATGCCGGCAGAGTGAACCAGTATGTCAAGCTGCCCGCAATCGCGCCGCAGATCCGTGTTCAACTTCGCAATGTCTTGATCGAGACTCAAGTCCGCGCGGTAGCTGAGAACCCGGGAGGTTCTTGCTCGAGCGCACGCCGCGACTTCCTCCAGCCGCTCTAGTTGGCGGCCCACGATGCACAGCGCTGCACCTTGCTCCGCCAAACCCAAGGCGATGGCTTTGCCGATTCCACCGCTCGCTCCTGTGACGACGGCGACCTGACCATCGAAGGTTCCCATGATGAGCGTTCACACGAGAGTCAACAGCGGCCTCGCCGCCGCGTCAGTGAGACTCTGACGCGGAATGCTCAGCGACGAATCCATCCATCGGCCGGGGCAGCGTGTCATAGAGCAGGCACATCTCTTCGGGAATGTGCGAGAGATCTGTCGCGCGCAGGTAATCCCGCATGGTGGTTCCTGTACACTCGGAGTCAAGGTTCGGCGCACCGCGACGGGCCACGACGTCGTCGATATGTACCGTCCGAAAATCGATGCTGAACCGGGTACGCCCTGAAACGTTGGGTACGGTCGAATGCATGTGGGCGGCCGAGAAAATGATGATCCCCCCCACTCTGGGGATGACCCGGAGCTGCGGATCGAGCTCTAGTGGCTCCTCGGCGTGAGGCTGCGTGCGGGTATCGGTCTTGATGTGTTTAGCCGCGTTCTTCCGGCCCTCTCGGTTCCACTCAACGTAGTTGTAGCTCCTCGATCCGTTGCGAACCGCCCGGCTCCAGTAGGCGGGATGGAACGCCATGGCGTTCTCAGGCACGATCTCGTAGACGGGTAGCCACCAGTTCAGCTGGCAAAAGGGCGCCGAATACCAGGTATCGCGGTGCGGGTGAAAGGCGTAGGCGATTCCCGAAGTGAGGTAGCTGTCACTCGTCGCCGTCCTCAGTCGCGGCACGTCGAAGTACGTCTTGGTCAACTCGCACCCCAACTCACGCAGGATTTCCCGGATGCACTCCTTCGACCTGGGATGATGGATGAACCTCGGCTTGAGCTCGGCCAGCAGTGCGGCATACTCCTCGACTGGCATGCGCTGCTGCGCCAGTTCGGGATCCAGCGGGCCAAACGCCTCCTGAATCAGCTCGCGCGCAACATCGCACAGCGCCAAGGAGCTCGAGCAGGGGGAGTACAGGAACAGCTGGCCGCTGTAGAGGCGCTCGCGCCGCAGGTCGTCGCTTATGGCAGGATCAACAAAAACGCTGTTCACCGGTGTCCCTCCTGTGTCACCGCGCTAGCCGGCAGGTCGGAAGCTTGGATGTGCAAGACGTATGCGCGGCGGCACTCGCAATAAGCGCTTCGGCCGAATTAGCTTGCGCGTTTATGGGAACCAGAGAACGTCGCACGTGTTGCGACCGCGCAACGGCCTTGTGCGGCTGCACAACGACCTTGCCGCTACGGGGGAGCGCTCGCGTTGCCTCTCGAAGTCACTGCGACCTCCGCCAACAGGCCCTGCGCCATAAGTGCATCTGCGGCCGCTCTGATGGTGTCGAATCTCATCTGCGCGCGCTCGGCAATGTCCAGCAAGCTACGGCTGCCATCGGAGAGGCTCAGAACCCACAGCAGGGCCAGCTCCTCCACCCGCTCCCCCGCTTGCCCGCCGATCGCGCCGTAGAGGCCGCGCCGGCCCAGCTGGGGCTCGCCCTTCGGATTCCGGTTCAGGTAGGTCTGATTGCCTTCCAGCACGTCGAATACGCTGCGACACGTCGCGTAGGAATCCGCGAGGGCCTCGGGTCGCACAAAGTCGAGGTTGTCGGCGGATGTGTGGTACTCCGGAAATCGACCGCCGGGGGTGCGGGAGAGGCGTCCCACGGGCAAATCGAACCCGGGGGAGCAGAACTGGCGCTCGTCGTACCCGTACGGCGAGAAGTCCTCAACGTCGTGCGCTTGCCCCGAGTGCTGGAGCACGTGATGCACGGCCCGGTCGATCTCCGCGTTGCCCCGCCGGCTCCGCTTGTAACTGAGATGTCCGGCGTCGCCCACGCAACTGAGCACCAGGCCGTGCTGAACCCTCGAGACGTCCGCCTCGTGCAGACACAGCCAGGTGATCGCGCCGATGGTCCCGGGAGCAAAGAGGAAGCGGTAAGAGTACCGTTGCCTCACCGGTCGCAACTCCCTCGCGAGGAATGTGGCGAGCGCGACCGCCGAAAGATTGTCGTTGCACAGAGATGGATGGCAGATGTGCGCGGAGACCAGCACCTCGGCGGCACTGGCGCCTGGGAGATAACATGCGCCGTAGGTGAGGTGCCCCGGCGCAAGCGTCGCGTCGATGCAGACCTCGTACTCGCCCTCGCGGAGCTCGCTCAACTGCCTGTGGCTGAGGCAGAACCCCCAATCTTCTTTGTAGTACGAAGTGCGATACGGAATCCAGTCGGGCTGCGCTGGCAGGGTGTGGAGATGCGCCTTGAGCTCCTCCAGCGACACGGTGCGGTGCACCGGCACGCTGTAACTCATCACGTGAAGATTCGATCGCCGGAAATCGATGACCCGTTCGCCTTGCGCGTTCTTGACGTAAGCGTCCCGGATGTTCCACTCATTGGGAACCGTCCAGTCGAACACCGGCGTGCCGCTCGGCACTTCGTGAACGGTCAGCGGAATGTGGCGCTGGAGCACGCGGAGCGTGTCTCGCACGCCGTTCCCCGTGATGCTGCGACACATCGGGTACAGTTCTGCGATGAGCCGATGCAACTCGCAACCGACTCGATCCAAATCGCTCGGGGAGCGGGCGCCAGCGGCTGTCAACGGCGGACGAGCGGAAAGTCCGGATACGTCGCGTCCCGCTCCAGGACGACCGGGTGCGCGATCGGCCACTGGATGCCGAAGGCGGGATCGTTGTAGCGCACGCCGTGAGAGAACTCCGGCATGTAGCACTCCGACATCTGATAGAAGACTTCTGTGTCGTCGGCGAGCGTCTGAAACCCGTGCGCCAAGCCCTCGGGGACATACAGCATCGTGCGGTTCTCGGAAGTCAATTCCACCGCCACGTGCTGGGCGAACGTGGGCGAGTCCGGCCGCAGATCGACGACGACATCGTAGATCGCACCCGCGGTGCACCGGACCAGCTTGGCCTCCGCATGGGGGGCGAGTTGGTAGTGCAGCCCCCGGACGGTACCCCTCCTCCGATTGAATGAGATGTCGCACTGCACGATCCGTGGATTCAGGCCGTGCGCCGCGAACTCTTGTTCGCACCACATGCGCGCGAAGAACCCGCGAACGTCCTCTTTCCGCTCGGGCGTGATGAGGAACACCGCTGCCAGGGGCGTCGCCGTGAAGATCACACGAACACGCGCACCGCGGGAATCGGCACGACGAACTGCCCACCCCACTCGCGGACGTAGGCGATCTGCTCCACGATCTCGTCCTTCAGATTCCACGGGAGAATCAGCACGTAGTCGGGCCGCGTTTCCCGAATGCGCTCCGGCGGGTGGATGGGGATGCGCGTCCCCGGGAGATACTTCCCCTGTTTGTACAGGCTGCGATCGACAGTGTAGTCGAGGAAGTCGGTCCGGATGCCGCAATAGTTCAGCAGCGTGTTCCCCTTGCCGGGCGCGCCATACCCGACGATCGTCTTCTCAGCTCGCTTCGCCGCGATGAGGAACTCGAGCAGCCTACGCTTCGTCTCCTGCACGCGCTCGGAGAACGAGCCATAGTAGGCTAGCCCCGACAGCCCGGCCTCTTCTTCCTGGCGCACCAGGTCCGTCACGCGCGGCGTCAGCGGCTTGGAAGAGTCCTCCGCATGGCATGCGTAGACGCGCAGCGAGCCTCCGTGCGTCGCGATCTCCTCAACGTCGAACAGCACCAAACCGTGCGCCGCCAGGATCCTACGGACCGCGAGCAGCGAGAAGTAGGAGAAGTGCTCGTGGTAGATCGTGTCGAACTGGTTCTCCGCGACGAGGCGCATGAGGTGGGGGAACTCCATCGTGATCACGCCCCGCGGCGCGAGCAGGTGTTTCATCCCGGCGACGAAGTCGTTGAGGTCGGGCACTTGGGCCAGCACGTTGTTACCGACCAACAGGTCCGCCCGGCGCCCCTCAGCCGCGACCTCCCGCGCGGTGTCGCGCCCGAAGAATCTGACGAGGGTCGGCACTCCCTTCCGCTCAGCTTCCCGCGCGATGTTCGCCGCGGGCTCGATGCCCAGAGTCGGGATGCCTCGGCGGACGAAGTCCTGCAGCAGGTAACCGTCGTTGCTCGCCACTTCCACCACGTAGCTGTGCGGCCCGAGCGCGAACCGGTCCACCATCGCGGTGACGTAACGTCGTGCGTGCTCTAGCCACGAGTCCGAATACGAGGAGAAGTACGCGTACTCCGTGAACAGCACTGCGGGGCTCACATACTCCCTTAACTGCACCAGGAAACACTGGTCGCAAACGTAGACGTGCAGCGGATAGAACGGCTCCATCTCGTCGAGCCGCTCGGCGCTCACGTAGCTTTCGCACAGCGGTGACATGCCTAGGTCCACGAACGTGTGCCGCAGCAGGGCGCGACAGAACCGGCAGCATCCGGGCGCCTCGGGATGCTGCGATAGCGGGGCGAATCCGGCCTGCCGGCTGACTGGGTCGGACGTGCTGACAGGCACCGTTAGTCCTAGTGGTGACTTGAGTTGTCGGCAGCCAGAGCCGCAAGATGAATGCCACCGGGCTGGGCAGGCTCTCGGCGCGAGCTGCAGGCTGGTACGCTTCCGGTACACTTCTTGAGAAGTGCCGCTGGAACGCATCCCCCGTCCCCCGCACGGCCGCGGAAAGCGAGCAATGAGTCCACGATACGACGTTGCGATCGTCGGCGGTGGCATCGTCGGTCTCGCGACCGCCTTGGCGCTGGTCCAGCGCAGCCGAGGCTCGGTCGTCGTGCTGGAGGCAGAAGGCAGGCTGGCGGCGCACCAGAGCGGGCACAACAGCGGCGTGATCCACTCCGGGCTCTACTACAAGCCCGGATCGCTGAAGGCCCAAACCTGCACCGCGGGACGTGAAGCGCTGTATCGCTTCTGTCTTGAGGAAGGGATCCCGCACCGCCGCTGCGGGAAAGTCGTGGTCGCGACGCGACCGGAGCAGCTCGCCCTGCTCGAGCTGCTCGAGCAGCGGGGACGCGCGAACGGCCTGCAGAGGCTCCGTCGGCTCGGCTCAGAGGCGCTCCGCGAGCGGGAGCCCGAGGTCGCGGGACTGGCGGGGCTGTGGGTCGAGGAAACAGGCGTGGTGGATTTTGCCCTGGTTGCGGCCGCGTACGCCCGCCAAGTGGAGCGCGGCGGCGGCGACATCAAGACGAACGCCCGCGTAACCGACGTGCGGCGAGAGGCGAACGGTCTCCACATCGAAACGGAGGTTGGCCCGGTGCGCGCGGGACTCCTCGTCAACTGCGCCGGCCTGCACGCTGATCGGCTGGCGCGCATGTGCCACCTGGATCCGCAGGTCCAAATCGTGCCGTTCCGGGGCGATTACTACGAACTCGTGCCCGAGCGTCGAGCGATGGTCAGGGGTCTGATCTACCCCATGCCCGACCCGGCCCTCAGCTTTCTCGGCGCCCACTTCACTCGCACGATCGACGACCGCGTTGAGGCGGGTCCCAATGCGGTCCTCGCCTTCAGTCGAGAGGGGTACGCACCCTGGACGCTGTCTCCACGGGATTTCGCCGAGACCCTCGCCTTTCCGGGGTTTTGGCGGCTCGCGCGCCGCTACTGGCGGACCGGTCTCGCCGAGCTGCATGGCTCCCTCACCAAGCAGCGCTTCGTCCGCTCGCTGCAACAGCTCGTCCCACGCGTCGGGTCGGACGATCTGGTGCGGGGGCAGAGCGGCGTCCGGGCCCAGGCCGTCGACCGCGCCGGGCAACTGGTCGACGACTTCCATGTGGTGGTCGGGAAGCGAACCCTCCATGTGCTGAACGCGCCCTCGCCCGCCGCTACCGCCTCCCTCGCGATCGGCGGTGCGGTGGCACGGCAGGTGCTCGAACAGCTTTAGCGACGGTGGCGGAAGCCACGCCCGTGGCGTAGGTGCATCACCCCAGGTGGCCAGCCCGACTTGGGGCCGGAGCGGCGTGCTGGCCTCACAGGTCTCTGCGCCTGAATGCGGTGCCAATGCCCTCCGCGGTACGCGTGGCCAGCGCGGAAATGGTCAGCGCCGGGTTGACGGAGCCGCACGTCACTAACACGCTCCCGTCGCCGATGAAGAGGTTGGGTACATCGTGCGCCCGACACCACGGGTCCACCACCGACGTTGACGGGTTCGTGCCCATGCGACAGGTGCCGAGGTAGTGCGCCGACTCGCCAGGCCCGTGCTCATTTCCCCAGATTTCTATCGCCCCCGCGGCTTCCAAGAGTTCCTTGAGGCGCACGGAGATCGCCGTGATCATCGCTTGGTCGTTCGCATGGACCCTGTTGACCAAGTGGGGCACCGGCAAGCCGAGGTTATCCTTGACGATGGGATCCAACGTCACGTGGTTGCGCACATCGGGCAACTGCTCACCTATCGAGGCGACGCCCGTGAAGTGGGCGAAGAGTTGCTTAGTGCGAGCCTTGTGTTCGGTTCCCCAACCCGGAACGCGCTGCGCCACGGACAGCGGCCAATGAGAGCTATTGGTCACCACAATCGTCCAGCCACGCGCAAAGTTGTTGCGCGCGTTGGTTGCATAATAGTCCTGGATCAGACCGCCGGAGGGAGCGCCGCGCCACGGGTCTAGACGCTCGGAAAACAGTCCGTACGCGAAGACCCCGAGGTGCTCCGTGAAGTACTTCCCGACCAGTCCGCTGGAGTTGGCCAAACCGTCCGGAAACCGGCTCGAAGTACTCAGCAACAGCAGTCTGGGCGTCTCAACTGCGTTGCCCGCCGCCACGATCGCCCGCGCACTGATTTCCTGTTCACGTCCCGCTGCGTCAAAGTAAATCACGCTCCGCGCTTTGCCATCGGGCCCGACGGTGATCTCACGAGCCATGCATCCGGGTCGAATGTCCACCCGTCCCGTGGCTTGGGCCTTGAGCACGTAGGTCACGTCAATGCTGGACTTGGCAGCGATGGAGCAGCCCAGGTGACACGTGCCAGCACCTATGCAGGCCGGCCGGCCGTTCCAGGCCTTGGTGGGAATGGCGAGGGGATCACGCACCATGTGCAGTCCCAGCCTATCGGCTCCACGCTTCACCACCTTGCTGGCGCAGTTGAACGCATGTGGCGGGGTGGGATAAGGCTTGCTGCGGGGGGGGTCGAAGGGGTTGGCCTGGGCGCCGTCCGGCCCGGAAACGCCGAGTTCATACTCGACCTGTGTATAGAAGGGCTCAAGATCCTGGTAACTGATCGGCCAGTCATCGGCCACCCCATCCTCGCTGCGGACTCGGAAATCGGATTCGTGTAATCTCGGAGAAATGGCCCGGTAGTGGAGGGTTGAGCCCCCGACACCCTTCACGCGACTGTACGCAAACGAGTCTCCTCTGGGCAACGTATACCGATCTCTGCGATCGTCGTCGGGAGCGAAGACAGTCTTCGCTCTCATCTCAAAATCCACCGTGTCGGTGTGGTAGTCAGTCGTTGGGTCATAGCGCCTGCCGGCTTCCAGCACCACGACCGATAAGCCCGCCTCGCCAAGCTCCTTGGCAATCACGCCACCTCCAGCGCCACAGCCGATGACAACCACGTCTGTAGTCTGCTTGTGCGGCGGCAAATTCACCAAACGAGGACTCCTCGCTAGCTCTGCGTTTCGGCTGCTCGCGCCCGCCAACGCCGGTCGAGTAGGTCAGGGTATCCTTGCGGCATGGGTGGACCGTCGTAGTCGAGCCAAACCCAACTCACTGGATCTGTGTAGAAGGCCTGCAAGACATCCTCGACAAGCCTTGGGAAGATCTCCACGGCCGGGAACAGACCGCTCCATTTGTGGTAGAGGATGACGGTCCTGTTCCTGATCTTGGCCGTTAGCGAAGTCGGCGTGGACCACTTGTGGTGCAGCCGGTCGATGCACTGAAGCAGATGCACCTGATGCTCTCGCGACAATTCGACGAACGCAGACTTGTATTCGTCCTTCGCCAGGTGATCCAACGCGAGTAACCCGCGCGCATAGAGGGCCTGCCGGCAGGGCGAGCCTGCCGCGAGCCGATCGACCGTCTCCACTGCGGATCGACCCAGCAGCGCCATCTGTTCGGCGCCGGGGCCTGTTGCGTCCGACGGCGCAATCAGATTGGCCAAGGTCTCCACGAGTGCGGACTCGCCAGCGGTGAACCAACGGAGCCCTTCGCGGGGGCGCTCCCGCCGGCGCCGTGCTAATGCCTTTGCTTGCTTCGGGGAGAGCAGCATCACAAATGCTCCCAGCTTTGTCTCACTGAATTCCAAAAACCCCCTCACCAGATGGAGCGCGACCACGCCAGACGCATCCGCATAGCGGGCCAGCTTGGACCCGGCCCGTCGAATCGCCCCCCGGGCTCGGGGAGACTGCGGATCAGACATGTCGGACGTCCCGCGCTGATTCGAGTCGCGCCATTGGCACAGGCCGTGAACTCATCCGTTCGGCCTCGCCAGGGCAGCCATCTGCTCGTCCACAGCGCCCACGCGGCTCCCCTCCTCCAACAATCGGAATACCCGGTCGTATTCCCTTGCCAAGGCCTGTCGCAAGAGCGGCGTCCGCTGCGCGAGTTCTCTGCGAATAGTCTGGGTTCTGGACTCCATCGCCACGAAACGTTCCGCCAATGCATTGGGATCAAAGGAAGTGATGTCCACCACGTAGTCGGACTGCCCAACTTGGGCCATGAGGTCACCTGTCTTCCCGTAGTAGGCAATGGCGAGGACTGGCCGGTGGAGCGCGACGGACAGGACGACTCCGTGATACCGCGTGGCCACCACGATGTCCATGGCGGAAATGCTGACTATGAGGTCCTCCAAAGACCTGATCGGTCGATCGACGAGCGGATTCTCGAGGTCAGCAGCCCCACTGCCCTTCAAGAATCTTCGGATATCTTGGATGACCGACGGATCCGCGCGAAGTTGAGTAGGGAAGAACACGACGCTGTGACCTCTTTCGTGCAGCCACCGGGCGAAGGCAGCGAGTTTGCGGACGTACCCCTGGTAGATTTGCTCATTGTGTTCAGGCCAGTGGTGCGCGTCGCAAAATGGCAGCGGATTGATACCTACAATCAACCGGGACGTGGCCGATTCCGGCTGGGCGGCGTGAGGCAGCTCCAGGCCTAAGGCCAGGTCAGTACAGACGGGGTTGTCGCCCGCAACACCGATGCTTTCGATGAGTCTGCGGGAGCCCTCGTCACGATAGGATCGGTAATCCGCCAACGAGAGGCTGCACTTGATAAAAAGCTTGCCGAGCCATGAATCGAGTGGGCCGGCTCCGCAGCATAGGAAGGCGACCTTTGCCCCGACCCATTTAGCAAGAATGCACCATTTGAGAAGGTCGTACGGAAAAATCCAGGGTCCTCCACAATAGTCATTTAGCTGGTTGCTTCCGGCGAAAATGAGAAGATCGATGTCCTTCAGGCGGTTGTGGCACTGCGCCAAGAATCTCACCTCGGCGAAAGCACCCCAGCACAGGCGCGCGCTTCTGCGCACTAGCTTCAGAAGCCCATACAGCCAGGGGGCGGCCTTGCCCGTCGCTCGGATCCTCGCCACAAGCCGGGAGAGCTTGCTGGGTCGCGAAGTGCCGGCACTGCCGCTCTGTGGGTCGCCTCTCCGAATGGGGAACGACGGGATTGCGTGCCTTTCCCGCGTGTCTTCGGGGTGGCTCGTGAACGCGCTGATCTCGGCATCGGGATACCGATCTCGGATCTGTCTGATGACGGATGCAATGATGGCCTCGTCGCCGAGGTTCTTGTTGCCGACATGACCAAGAATGCCGATTCGCCTACCGGACCGCCGAGTGGCCATCGAAACGTCTCCCATCCGCGGATCGTGCCGACCGAAGCTGCCGCTCAACGTGCCTTTTGCGCTAGTACCAGCAGGGAGTATCCCAACCCGGCTCGCTCCTTCAAGGTCTCCAAATAGCGTTCCGGAATCAGCAGACTCAGCACCTTATTCAGCTTGTAGGAGTTGATCAAGCGAAGCACCCCGGCGCTCCCCATGGGAAGGAAGGTGCTTGTCCGCAGGACCCGGAAGTTGGGAATGAGGAGGCGCTTCACGTCCCTCATGTCGAGAAACCTTGCAATGTGTTCGCGAGGCCAGGGATCCCAGCTGGAGGCCCCGAGGCGGTCCATGACGAACTTGTTGGCGGTGGTGAGGATCAGATAACCGCCGGGACGGAGCACCTCAGCCGCCACCTCCAGATACCTCGCCTGGTCGTCGACGTGGGCGAGGACTTCCTGCGAAACCACGAGGTCGAAGTGTCCCGACAGGATAGTGTCAGTTAGGACGTTCCCTGCCAGGAAAGGGATGTGCGGATAGCTCGCTTCGGCCATCGCGATGGCTTCGGCGGAGAGATCGACTCCAGTGACAAGGCCGAACCGGGACAGCTCCTGGCTGAACCATCCGTTGCCGCAACCCAGATCCAGAATCTTGGGACGCTCAAGCGCGAGAGAAGCAACAATCGTGAGCACTCGTTGGCCGCGCCTGAGCATCAGGGCGTTGATGGCTCTCCGCTCCCGCCAGTGTTGCCAATGCCAGTCCCACAACCGCCGTTGCTCATCCATTGTTGGAGTGCATGACTGGGGGACGACGTCCCTGTTTGTACTGCACCCAACCCAGTTCGTCATTTGCAGTCTCTTGCTAAGTGGAGTAAACCGAGCCAGCCCGGCCGTTTCAGCACGGCGCAAATCAGGTGCCATCCACGCGAGCAGTCAGGGCGGGCCCCTACAATGTTGCGCTTCCGCATCAGTCCCCCTCCCTTGGTGACGTCCGCGGGGCTGCGTCTTCTGGTCTCCCTCTTGCTCAAGAGCGTCGTTGCATGGCCAGCCTACCCATCTCCGGCCTGACCGCGCCGGATTCAGTTGGTGACCTGCGCGCACTCGACCGCTCGCTGGTGCACAGCATTGCCTGGACCAGCGGGGCCAAGTGGGCTGGGCAGCTCCTAGCCTGGGCCTCAACGCTGATCGTGGCCCGACTCCTCACCCCCGAGGACTACGGCCTCGTGGGAATGGCCGCGATTTACCTCGGATTGATCACTTTGGTGAGCGAGTTCGGCCTGGGATCCACGGTGATCACGCTGCGCAACTTGAGCGAGGAGCAGGTGGCACAGCTCAACGGTCTCGCGGTGCTGGTCGGGCTGGGCTGCTTCGCCGTGGCGTGCGCCGCGGCGATCCCACTGGGGCGCTTCTTCAAGGCGCCTCAGCTGCCGGGCGTCGTCGTGGCGATGAGTGTTGCCTTCCTGATTACAGCCTTCAAAACCGTCCCCTCATCACTCCTGTACCGCGAGATGCGGTTTCGGGCGCTCGCGCTCGTAGAAACCGGGTGTGCCGTGCTGCTGGCGGCCAGCATGATTGCATTCGCCCTGTTCGGTCTGCGCTACTGGACGCTCGTCCTCGGTTGGTTACTGAGCTCGGCGCTTTCGACGGGAGCGGCGCTCGCACTCCGGGGGCATCGCTTCGCGTGGCCCCGTCGGGACTCTCTGGCGCACGCCATGACCTTCAGCAGGCACATCCTCGTCGGCCGGCTCGCATGGTACGTGTATTCCAACGCCGACTTTCTCGTTGCAGGCCGGCTCCTAGGTACCGCCGCGCTCGGCCTGTACGAGGTAGGCTGGAACATGGCAAACGTCCCGATCGACAAGATCACGAGCCTCGTGGGCCAGGTGACCCCCGCCGTCTTCTCAGCGGTGCAGACGGATCATGCAGCGCTCAGGCGCTATCTGTTGAGAATCACTGAAGGCCTGGCTCTGATCACCTTCCCCGCGAGTCTGGGACTAGCCCTCGTCGCGCCCGATTTCGTACTCCTCACGCTCGGTGATAAATGGCACGGTGCCATTGCTCCGTTGCAGCTGCTCGCCCTGAGCACGGCATTCCGTGCCGTCACTCCCCTGCTGTCCCAGGTGTTGATCGCGATCGGAGAATCCCGTCTCAGCATGCGATACGGTGTGCTGTGTGCCGTCGTTCTCCCCTCGGGGTTCTGTCTGCTGGGCAAACGCTGGGGCACCGTGGGACTTGCCCTCGTCTGGGTGTTTGTGTTCCCGATACTCATGCTCCCGGCATATCGACGGGTCTTGCAGACGATCGCGCTCTCGAGTCGAGCATACCTCCGGGCGTTGTGGCCGGGCGCCAGCGCCTCGCTGCTCATGGCAGCAGCCATACTCGCGGTCAAATTGATTGCCGGGGAGCACGCGCCGCGGGCTCTGACCTTCAGCGCTCAAGTTGTTACCGGAGCGGTCGTCTACGGCCTCGCGTGCATTGCGCTCCATGGCGAGCGCCTAGCTTCGTTTTCCCGCAGCCTGCGAGCGATGCGCGCGTTGCCCCCGACGGCAGGTGAGGTGTCCGCTTCCTGAGATGCCACCCCGACGGACGCGCCGAGCGCCTCTAACAGGGTCCGGCGGCGAGCCCCGACGTGCGGCGGTTCCGCCCACCCCTCGGGAGCTGGGGCGCCGCCCCGTTTCCCCTGAGGAGCGTGTCCACCCTAGCAGCAATCGCGTCGTACGTGATGGACGCGGGGCAGGGAGATCGCTGCTGCGAATCGTCCCGCCAGAGCTGCTCGAGCAAGCACGCGATCCCGGCCACGTCATTGGGATCGAGGGCGACGGCCCCGAGGCGGTTTCCCTCGACTCCTGCTGCGCTTCGCTCTCCCGCCAGGACCAGCGTTGGGATACCCATCGCTACCAGCTCATACAGCTTGGCCGGGATCTGCATCTCTAGTTCCTGTGCCAACACCACGGCGAGGCGCGAGCGCGACACCACGTCCAGCGCCTGAGCGCGCGGTAGCGGGCCTAGTACCTCGACGTATTGCTCCAGTCCCAAGGAGCCAACTTGCTCGTCGAGTGCGACAGCACAGGACGCGTCGGCGTGACCTACAACGCGCAACTTCGAACCGGCCTGGGCAGCTTCTGGGTGGCGCTCGAACAACAGCCGAAGCGCCCGCATCACCGGTCCGAGATCGTGGCTCCCGAACAGCGTGCCGGCATACGCGACGCCCAACCCCGGATAGAGACGAGAGGCGGGAGGCGGCAGGCATTCCGGGTCGACGCCGTTCGGAATGCACGTGACCGCCACGTCGGGATACCTGGCGGCGAGCGCCTCCGCAAGCTGCGGCGTGTTGGCGATGACGCCGTGAGCAGCCCGAAAGGCTAGGCGCTCCGCACGCGGCACTAGGGCCCGAAACACCCGGGTCTGGATCACGGGATGTGACTGCCAAGCCGTCGCAATGGGTCCCGCCCACGGATCGCGGAGGTCGACAAACCAACGCACCGCATTCCCCATCGTCGCCATCCTCGCCACGAGGTGTGCCGAGTGGGGTGGGCCGCTGCTCACGACGACCTGGGGCTGGAACTGCCGGCACACCGAGCGCGCGCGCAGGGCCGCGCGGAGGACCCAACCTCGGCTCTGGTCCGGGAGGGTCAGGAGGGCCTCAACCTCCCTGCGCAGTCGGCGCAGCAGACCCGCCGGCTCGGACGGGCGCGCCACCGACGATGCGTCCGGAAACGACGCGCGCGGTCGCTGGGCCAGCCGACGGAGCCCCTGGTAAGCGTCGAGGAGCGTCCGGAAGCGTGGACACGACTCCACCTGCACGCCCACCGCCGCGTCGCTCCCGGACGGAGGGACGGCGGTTACGACCACAACCTCCCAGCCCAGCCGCGCCAGGTATTTCGTGATGCCCGCCCAGCGCAAACCGCCGACGGAGCCGTCGGGGGGGAAGTGATACGTGATCACGAGCAGCCGCCGGCCCGCCGCCTCAGGGATGGCCATTGCCTGAACGGAGCCCGTCGTAGAGGTCGCTAAGCCGAGCCGCACACGCCCTCACATTAAACGCGTTCCGTATCCGCTCCCTAAGCGCCAAGCCCTCCCTCGTCATAGTTTCGGGAACCTCCGCGTAGCGCTGCAGGCGGTCGGCGATGCCGCGCGCGTCGCGCTCGGGAACGAGGAGCGATACGTGCTGACCGAATATGTACGGAATGTCGGAATGAACAGTCGCGATCACAGGCATTGCCGTGGCCATCATCTGCTGTAGGACGAACGGCGTACCCTCGGCGTCGCCGTGGGAGGCCGTGACACTCGGTGCCGCGAACACGTGGCACTTCAACGCGAGCGCTAGGAGATCCTTGAACCTCACCCAGGAATGCTGACGCACGCAGTCGTCGAGCCCGAGACGGCGAATCAGTTCGAGAATCTCATCCCTGACCCACGCCTCTTCCGGTCGCCCGCCTCGATCCCCCACGATGTGCAGCTCGAGGCGGAGTCCGGCCCTCCGCGCCAAGGCCACCCCCTCGATGACGTACCTCAAACCCTTCTTTTCGACAAAGGTGCCGGCAAAGAGCACGCGCAACGTGCCCCCGGGCGTGAACTCCCGCGGCGCGTACGGGATGGCCTGAACATCGACGCCCAGTGGATGGATCCGGATCTTCGCTGCAGGACAACCAAGCTCAGTAAGCGACTTGGCCATGCTGGGTCCGAGCGCCAGCGCCCGGGTACAGTCCCCGAGTACCTTGGCATAGCGTTCGCGCCACTCCGGCTGCGTCCCCAAGAGATACACATCGGCGCCGTAGAAGCTTACGACCCATGGGGTCTCGAGGTGACGTCGGACAGCGAAGTCTTCCGCGGCCACATACCCGAAGTGCGAGTGCAGCACCACTGGAGCTCGCGCGGAGAGCCTCCATGCGTCAACGGGATAGACAGCCTGGCCGGCGACGCGACGCCAGACGCGCTGGAAGAACCGCTCGCCGCCCACGACCCAAGCCTCCAGTTCCGGAAACTCGTCCCGCAGCATGAGGTTGTCACACAAGACAAGCGGCGTGTACCGAGGTACGAATCGCAGGTGGTCATAGAGCCAGTTCGTGGTGCGGCCCACGAAGGCGTCACACCGCTGCAGCGCCACCGGCCGCCTCCCCGCCACCTCGAAGGCCGTGGGTTTCTGAGCGAGCAAGGAGGACGCTTCGCAAGACTGGCCCGCTTCACGCGCGGGCGTCGCTGCAGCGGGCGCATACGTGGCACGCATAACACAGCCGCTCTTGCAAGGCTCGGTCCGCGGCTGTGGCGTGGGGTCATCAACGGCGTACTCGGAGCGTTAAGGACAGTCCGATGAAACACTTGACGCGGCCTCGCGACGGACGCGAGTCCTCCTTGGAGCGTACGACCGCTCGATACTGTCGTGCAGCTACCACAAGACGAGCAGTCGACGTTGCGTCAACGCAGCGGGGTCGGAACCTTGCTACCCACGAAGCCTTGGGGAAGCAGCCGGGGAGTCTCGGACGCATGGCTGCCGGGCAGGCCCCAGAGCGATCCCCGCCTCGCTGACCGTTGCGAACCGCACGGAGCCTATCCGGGAGAGCCCTTCCACGTAGCTGTCGATCGTCTTGTACAGACGCCCCACGTCCCCAGCGCTAGACGTCAGGGGACTGAGCCCTGGCCGCAGCGCCACGCTATGGAAAAACACGTGGAGCAGGCGGACCCCGCCCTCCAGTGCTCCCCGCGACAGGGCGAGCATATCCCGCACCGACTGAAGTTCCGGAGTCAACATGGTGACCCTGACCACGCCCAGACGGGCCGCGAGACCGGCCACGCGGACTGCTCGCGAGGGGCCCGCGTGCAGCAGACGATGCACCAACGACCATTGGGAGGATGAGAACCTCGTGTACCCGGCGGTTATCGGAACCTCTACCAGCGGGCCACGGGGTTCGGGCACCCGCACATCGCGCCCAACTCCGATCCGATAGACGTTGAGCGGAGCGCCGACGAAGGTCGGACCGTCCCATCGTTCCCAGCTCACGAACGGCGTGACACTGCTGTCAACTTGATAGCCGCAGGTAAGGAGGGCCGAGACCGCGTCTGCTCCCAAACCGAAGCGGCCGGCGCGAAAGGCCGGGGGGGGAGCCCCAAGCGCATCCTCGAGCGCAGCGGTCAGTCGCTTCAACTTCTCGAGCTGGAGCTCTGGAGCAAGATTCTTCATCACCGCATTGCGCGGTGTCAACGGTTCCACGAGCGGAGGAGTATTCCACGGGTGCAGGTGCGCACCGATTTCCGCGGCTCCACCATCGCGGACTTCCCGCAGGAGGTCGGCTGCCCACGGTTGCTTTACGACCTGGTACGTCGTGAAATAAGTCGGCCGGACACCCAGGCTGTTGAAGAATCGCCGCAGTCGCCTTACCTCCCTAACGTTCTCCACAGTGATCCCCGACCGAGCCCCTTCCCAGTTGTCCTCTTCGGTGTCCACTGAGACAACGAGAAGTATTTCGCGGCCCGAGCCAGCCACGTCGGACGAGGCCCCCTCTCGTGTCCCCATCGCCCGCGGCCCGGGTTCCTGGCGCGCGGGCTCCCACGTTGGGGTGTCCTTGCCCGCCACCGCCCGGATAGAGGCGTGCAGCGCCGCCAGCTGGCCGAGCACGATGTACGCCGGTACCGCAAGGGGCTGCGGCAACTGGCGGCCCTCGGGCCACCACCACCCGAGCGCCGCGCAGAGCCCCGCGAACGCTGCGAGCCCCAAGCCCCAGCCGGCCCACGGGGTGCTCCGGACGAGGCATGCCAGCGTGACGAGCGCCAGCGCGCTGACGTGCGGCACGAGCCAGCGGCATATCTTGTGGGTGGCCAGGATCCACGCGAACGCCCCATAGCGGAGCGGGTTCAGCAGCTGGCGCTTGAAGTAGACGGTGTGCCAGCCGCGAGTGATGGTGCGCACCTTGCGGCGGTACTCGCGCCGCAGCGACAGCACACGGGGTTTGAGGCAGATTGCGTCCGCGACTGAGACCGCCCGAAAGCCTCGCTCGCGCGCGATGAGGGGGGCAGCGAAGTCGCGGCACAAGCCGCCGGGAAGGACGTGCCTTTGGATCGACGCCCGCGCCGCGTACAACCAGCCGCCTGCCACGACGATCCCCCGGAACCGTGTCTCCAGGTCGCGCACCCACATCTCGTAGCCGAGGTACGACGACTGACCGCGGTTGGCGTCCCCATCGATCCGCGCGACGCTCACGCAGGTGCTCGAGGCGACACCCACAGTGGGATCCGCAAAGCTCGCGATCAACCGTTTCAAGGCCCCCGGCTCCAGCTGCACGGAGGCGTCGCTGTTCACGATGATGTCTCCGCGGAGCAGGGCCAGCGCTGCGTTTTCTGCCACCGTCTTCCCTCGGCGACGCTGCATGCGCAGGAGCTCAACACCGCGGCTGGCGTACTCACTCACGATCGCATCGGTGCGATCGGTCGAGGCGTCGGACAGCACGAGGATCTGCCGCCGGTCGACCGGATAATCGAGCTGCAGCAGGTTTTCCAGCGTGTCACGGATGATGGCCTCCTCGTTGTAGACCGGCAGGACGACGCTGATGCTCGGCCACTCGGCCAGCGGCGCGACCGGAGGCCGCCTCCGCTGCGAGACCGCCAATCCTATCAGCAACAGCGGATACACGAGATACGTGTAGAGTGTGAACGCCACCGCGGCGCTGATCACCCACAGGCAGAGGGAGGTCATCCAACGCTCCGATAGATGCGCTCGTACCGCGCAAGCCATGGAGCGGGGGCGAATTCGCTCACCAGTCGCTCCCGCGCGCGACGGGCGCGCGCCACGGCCGCAGCAGAGTCCGCGTGCACGCACCGAATGGCGGCAGCCAGCGCCCCGGGATCGTCAGGCGGTACGAGCAGCGCTTCATGTGACGACACGACGTCGGGGACGCCCCCGACCGCCGTGGCGACGATGGGAGTCCCGGCCGCCATGGCCTCGAACAGCACGATCGGCGTGCCCTCGGTCCGGGAGCTGAGCACGAAGACATCGAACGCGCAGAACAGCTGCCCCGCGTCGGGGAGGTTACCCAGCCACCGCACCCGCTCGCCGAGTCCCCGTCGCGCCGCGAGCGCCTCGAACTGGGGCCGCAATCGCCCGTCGCCCAGGAGCGACACGGCCACGGGCAGGTCGCCGAGTAGCCCTGCGGCAGCCAGCAAGAGGTCCGCCCCCTTCTCCCGGGTCAGCCGCCCCACCCACCCCACGTGGAATCGCTCCTCTGGCACGGCGAGCCTCCAGCGAGCGTGGTCACGCGGCAGCGGTGGGGCTCCCCCTGGCCACGCGTTCGGGACCACGTGCAGGCGCGCGGCCGGGACGCCCGCCCGCGCCAGCTCGCCGGCCAGCGGGCGCGACACGGCGACCACGGCGTCGAAGCGGTGAAAGGCCCGCCGCTGCAGCCCCTCGTAGATGCGGTTCTTGAGGTCGCCGCCCGTGAACCCGTGCACCGTCGTGACCGTCGGGACGCGGTGGCGACGCGCGACACCGGCGTCCACGACATCCACGTGGTAGCCATGCGTGTGCACCACGTCCGGCCGGATTCGCCGACAGATCTCGTCCACCGCAGACCGCTCATTGAGGTAGGCCCGCGGCGGGAGGTGCAGTGGCACGACGTCCACGCCGGCCTCGCTGAGGGCGCGCACGAAGGGATGGCCCTCGCGCCCATTCCTGAGCACCGCGACCACGCTCACCCGGTGACCAGCCCCGCGCTGCCCGGTGGCGAGCGCCTGGACGACCCGCTCGAGACCGCCCACGTCGCACGGGGCGACGAGGTGCAGCACGGCGATGGTGTCCTCACCAATTGGCATCCAGACCGTTGCCTCCGCGTCTCTAACCGAGCGCTCGAGTGCTGGCACACCGCTCAACAAGGTCCGTGCCTGGGAGGCGAACCCGTGCATTCCGGCCCTCGCGTTCTGTCGCTGTGGCATGCGCGCCACAGCTCGGAGGGTCAGCGGCCACACGCAGCGCCGTCCACCCGCGGCCTCCCTCTTGCTGCACGGTCCCGCGGTATGTGCGGCATCGTCGGCATCGTGCACTCAGACCCTGCCCGGCCCGTCCCTCCTGCCGTGATTCGGCGGATGTGCGACGCGATCCGTCATCGCGGGCCGGACGACGAGGGCCTGTACGTGCAGGGGGCCGTCGGCCTCGGGATGCGACGGCTCAGCGTCATCGACCTGGCGGGCGGGCGACAGCCGATCTTCAACGAAGACCGGTCGAAGGTCATCGTCTTCAACGGCGAGATCTACAACTACCGCGAGCTCCGGCGCGTGCTGATCGCGCGGGGACATGCGTTCGCCACTCAGGGCGACACCGAGACGATCCTGCATCTCTACGAGGAGTACGGCCCGGAGTGCGTGCAGCGGCTGCGTGGCATGTTCGCGTTCGCGGTCTGGGACTCGGCCGCGCGAACGCTGTTCTTGGCCCGCGACCGCTTCGGCATCAAGCCGCTGTACGTCGCCGCCGCACCGTGGGGGATCGGGTTCGCGTCGGAGCTGAAGGCCTTGCATGCCGTCGGCCTAACCGATCGAGCGCTCGACTGGGACGCGCTCGACACGTACTTCCAGCTCGGCTACATCCCAGCGCCCGCGACGCCGTTCTGCGACGTCCGCAAGCTCGAGCCGGGTCACACGGCCGTCTGGGATCACACGGGCGGCCTCTCGACCCGGCAGTACTGGGATCTCCCGCGAGAGCGCGCCCCTGCTCCTCGCGATTTGGAAGCGCAGGTCGTGGAGTGGCTCGACGAGTCCGTGCAGGCCCATCTCGTGAGCGACGTGCCGGTGGCGGCGTTCCTGAGCGGTGGGCTCGACTCTTCCGCCGTCGTCGCGAGCTGGGCGCTGGCGGCCGACGCCCCGCACGCGTTCACCGCGCGCTATTTCGGGTCCGGCGCCGCCAGCGCGGACGAAACGCACCTGGCCCGGCGGCTCGCCGCGCAGTACGGCGTGAAGCTGACGGAAGTGGACATTCATCCCGACGTCCGCGACCTGCTCGAGCCGATCACGCACGCCTTCGACGAGCCCCACGCCGACGAGTCCGCCGTGCCGACCTGGCTGCTGTCGCGGGCGGTCGGCGCGTCTTACAAGGTCGCCCTAACCGGGATCGGCGGCGACGAGCTGTTCGCCGGGTACCGACGCCACATCGGACTCCTGGTCGGCGAACACTACGCACGCCTTCCCCGCACCGTGCAGCGGGGCGTGAGCGCGCTCGCGAACCTGCTCCGGGAACCCCGGGGAGCCTCACTCACCGTCGACCGGCTCAAGCGACTCCTGCGGCCGGGCAACGGGTCCGCCCCCGAGCGGTTCCTCGGCTACCTCACTCGGTGCCCCGACTCAGCGCGGCGCGGGCTCTATGCTCCCGAGCTGCGCCATCACCTGAGCGGCGCCGGGGCCAGCGTCCGGTTCCGCGAGCTGTACCAGCGTCACGGCGCTCCCGCCGGCCTCTCGGCAGCCCTCTACTTGGATTACAAGACGTTCCTCGCCGACGACGTGCTGGCGCTGAGCGACCGTATGGCGATGGCTCACTCGCTGGAGATCCGGGTCCCGCTCGTGGACCACGAGCTGGTGGAGCGGGTGTTCCCGCTCCCAGACCACGTCAAGATCGGGCTGTGGCAGAACAAGCGTTTGCTGAAGCGCGCGCTGAGGCGCCGCCTTCCCGAGCAGCATCTCCACGCGCCGAAGCGGGGGTTCGTCGGTCCGAGCGCCGAGTGGCTGCGTCGCGAGCTCCGCGGCGTGATCGAAGACGAGCTCGCGCCCGCACGGCTGGAGCGATTGGGCTACTTCGATCCGGCCGTGGTGCGCGGTCTCCTCGATGACCACTTCTCTCGCCGCCACAACCGCGCGGGCATCCTGTGGGCGCTGCTGTGCTTCTCCGTCTGGCACCGCGCGTACCTGGAGAGCCCGACGGCGCCTGCCTACGCTCGCCGCTGGGAGGGAGCGGCGCTGCGCGGCACGCCATCATCCTCACCGGCGTAGATGCACTCGTATTGCCGGACCATCGTCTCGAGGCCGAATGCCTGTTCCACCCGCTCTCTCGCGACCGCCCCGTCCGCCACGCGCCGGTCGCGATGCGCCAGAGCGTGGCGCCATGCGTCCGCCAGGGCGCTGGGGTTTCCCGGCCGCACGAGACGGTGGCGGAGACGCTCTCCGAGGACCACGGGAGACCCGCCAACGGCGGTAACGACCGGGCACAAGCCGGTGCTCATCGCCTCCAGCAGACCGAGCGACGTCCCCTCGCTCCACGACGACAGCGTAAATACGTCGAACAAGGCGTAGACGCTCTCGACATCTCTCCGCCAGCCCACTAGGCGGGCCGCATCCTGCAGCCCGCACCGCTCGATCAGCGCCGTCAGCCGGGCGCGTTCCGGACCGTCCCCGACCAGCACCAGGGCGGGCGCCGGTCCGTCCGTCCAATTCGCTCGCAGCACGGCGAAGCCCTGAATCATGATGTCATACGCCTTGACCGCGTCGAGGCGGCCGACGCTGCCGATCACGGGCACGTCAGCCGGGAGACCCAGCTCGCGGCGGAGGGCGCCGTTGACTGGCCGCGGCCGGAAGTGGACGGTATCAACGCCGTTCAGGACGACCCGAATTCGTGAGCGGTCGGAGACCACCGTATGCGCAAGCTGACGCCCCAGGGCATCCGATACCGCCACCACCACGTCGGTGCGCCGGGCGGCGAGCCCCTCGAGAAACCGTCCGATCCAGGGATCGGGATACGCACGCCCGTGATCGGTGTGCACGAGACGCGGGACACCCGCGTGCCGCGCGGCCAGCGACGCCTTGTACCAGACGCCGCTGTGGGTGTGCACGACGTCCGGCGCGATCACGCGGATTGTTCGGGTCAGCTTGCGCGGCCACAGCATGGAGAGGTGGGGAATGGCGTTGACTTGGTGCAACTCGGCAAACGATTCGAGCCCCTCTGCAAAGACCCCGAAGTCACTCAGCGTCAGCACGTGACTCTCGAAGCGGTCAGAGTCGATGACGCGGACGATGACCCCGACGAGCCGCTGCAGCCCGCCAGAGTCCAACTTGTGAACCACATGCAGCACCTTCAGGCGTCGCCTCATCCGTGGCCGCTCTCTGCCGTCGCAGGTGTCGGCGGGGTACGCCTGCAAAACCCGGATGTCAGCAGCACGAACCCATTCGCCGACAGCCCTGCTGGGACGTTGAGTCGCGGCACCGCGTAGCGGTTCACGCAACCAGGCGCGAACCACACCCCGTCAAGGGAGAGGGCCGCGGCGTAGCCCGCGGCCGCGGCCGCAGCCTCGACCGACCGGCTTCCGCAACCATACGGGTAGCTCAGCCACGGGATCACGCCTGTGAACCGCTGGCGCAGCCAGGTGAGGGGCCGACGTAACTCCGCTTGGACTTCGGCCGGTGAGAGGCGAACGAGATTCGGATGCGTCCACGTGTGCGAGGCGAGCCTGATGCCCGGATGACGGGCAGCTGCCCGGAGCTCGTCTTCCGAAGCGACGAGCGCCCACTCTGGCAACGCGTCGCGTCGCAGCCCGTGCGCCTCCGCCCAGCTGCGGACCTCCCGGTCCCTGCCGTTTAGGTCCCGGAGGGCGCGCTCCCGGAGAGCCTGGTCGACACCCCCGCCCTCCGGCGACGACACGGCATCCCACCAGAAGGGTCCCCCCCCGACGAAGGCGGGAACGACGAACAGTGTCGCCGGAACGCCCCGCTTGGCAAGCTCCTCGACACCGATCGTGACGGCTCCGCGGTACCCGTCATCGAACGTGAGCGCGACCCGCGGGCGGCGCCCCGACGGAGCGGGCGTTAGCACTTCCTCCAGCGGCACGATGCAATGGGTGGACAGCAGCAGGTCGAGTTGGCGCACGAACGCGCGGTGCGACAGATGCAGCGAGCGATCGCCAAACGGTGGGCAGTCGTCCGGCACAACGTTGTGGTAGGCCAACACGAGCGAGTGCCGGAGCCGCGTTGCTCGGTGCAGCCGGGTTATGCCACTCCGCACCACCCCGGCCTCGAGCAGCGCTCTGAGCGTGGACCGCACGCTCATCGACCGTTCTAACCGGACTGCCCGACCGCGGCGTACCAGGGGGCCAGCTGCGCCGCGTCGTACGCACCGCGCAGTGCGTACAGCCGAATCCGCAGCAGGTCCCGCGCCATGCGCAGAGAATCGAGCGCCAGGTTCACTCGCGATCCGGGCTTGTGGACCCAGTTGACGGGGATCTCAGCAATCCGGTGACCGAACCGCTGGGCCATGAACAGCACTTCGACGTCGAAGGTGAAGCGGTCCAAACGTGACCGCGAAAAGAGCTCGTGGGCCACCGACGTGCGGAACAGCTTGAAGCCGCATTGCGTGTCCCGAATCCCCCGCACCGTCAGCAGCGTGACGAAGCCGTGAAAGCACCGCCCGATCAGGCGCCGATACAGCTTTGCCTTCACCTGGACCTCGCGGCTCGGCAGCGCCCGAGACCCGATGGCGAGCTCCGCCCCGGCGCGAACCGCCGCTTCGAGACGCTCGATCTCCGCGATGGGCGTCGATCCATCTGCGTCGGCAAACAGGACATACTGGCCCGACGAGTTGACCACACCGCTGCGGACCGCATAGCCCTTGCCGCGATTCTGGGGTAGCCGGATTAACCGCAACTCGTCATACTCTGCGGCGAGCGTGCTGACCAGCGCGCTCGTCCCATCGCAGCTGCCGTCGTCCACCACGATCAACTCGATCGAGCGCCTGCAGGAACGGAAATACGTCACGATCTCGCGGATCGTGGGAGCAAGCCGCGATGCTTCGTTGTACGCGGGAATGACGACTGACAGGGCAGGCTGAGGTCTCACAGTGGCCGAGGCGCCGCAAGGAGGGTGCCATCACTACCTGGGGCATGTCATCTCGCGGCCCCGGCTGGCCGGGTCCGCGCTGTCGCATCAACGCAACAGGGAATCCGCGCGGCAGCGATACAGGTCGACGCGGTAGAGTCGGTAGTCAAGCCGCGGTCGCTGGTGGCTGAACGCTAGCCGACAGTGACGCAGCAGCCAGGCGGCGAGGTCGCCACGATCGTCCATCACCACGCCGTACCGCTGGACCGAAACGACTGCCCACAAGTCCTGGTGCTGCGTATGGAACGAGTGAAGCCCCACGGTATCGGAAGACAGATCATACGCGCGAAGATCGGGGGCATAGTATCGCTGCAGGACGATCGGCCAGGTGACCACCGGGACATCGGAACCATGGGTCCGGATGAACTGAAACGCCGGCCGATAGTCGAACCGCGACCCGTCCGAGAGGTGAGACACAGTGCTGGGGACGATCCCGGCTGCCAACGTGACCGTCGCCACGCCAGCGAACAGCCCCCGCCGCGCTGACATGGCTTCACACCCGAGCTGCACGAGCGCGCCGGCCGACACAAAGAGCAGCGGCAGCATCGCCATGCCGTAGAGAGGGTACACATCCGTAACCGTGGACGCAACCACGAGGAGCGTCATCGCCGACCCGCAGCCGAGCACTGCCATCAGACCCCAACGGCGGCGCTCCGGAAGCGAGCCGAGCAGCGCCAATCCTAGGGCGCCGACCACTCCGAGGGTAAACGCCGTCGGGGTCATCCATTCAACCATCGCCGGAACGAGCCGGAGCGTCGCCAAGGAGCCACGGCCGTAGAAGTTTCGGAGATGCGCCTGGTGGCCGGACAGCGCCAGAGCAGTGTATTCCGCGAGCAGGCTGAGTGCGAGCGGCAGCCACAAGGTTTGCCATGCTCGGCGTGACGGCCAGTGCCAGGCGAGGCCGCCATCCGGCCCGACGAGCCTCAACGCCAGGACCACACCCGGTAGCGGAAACAGGGCAGTCGGATGCGTCGCCGCCGCCACTGTCCAGACCACCACCGCCAAGACACAGTCCCGCGTTCGCCCCAGCTGCTCGGCTTGATGAAGGGCCAGGTAACCTAGCGCCGCCAGCACGTATACGAGCGACCAGTAGCGCGCCATACCTGAGACAAACAGGTGCCACGGCGTTATCGCCAACAAGAACGCGGCGACGAGGCCTGCGACCTCGCCCAACACCCTCTTGCCCACGAGCCAGGTGAGCCACACTCCCAGCACTCCGAGCACAAACGGGAGCAGGCGTAGGGCGAGCGGAGTCGGCGGCGCGAGCGCGAGCAGCATGTGCTGGACCACGTAGTAGAACGGTCGCGCCCATATTCCTGGCTGCGCAGTGGAATGGAATAGGTTCGTGGCCTCCTCGACCGTGTACAGCTCGTCCTGGAAGAAGCTGTTGGACCGCAGCCCAACCAGTCGCAGCGCGGCGGCAAGGAGAAGGATGGCCCCCGGCGCCCAGCGCGAGGATGCGGACGATCGGGCGACCAGCGCGACAGGCTCCGATGGCGGGTACCGCATCGCGGGCCGGCTCATGCAACGTGAGAGACCACGCGTGCGGCGCCTGCGCCGCGCGCCATGTAGATAGCGCCGCCCAAGGCTCCGGTGATGAGGTTGGCGACATAAAAGAGGAGGCTGAAGCCGATGGCGTGGGCCGAGGAGATGCCGAGCGGCTGCAGCAGCAGCGTCCAGACCCCCTCCCGCACACCCAGACCGGAGATGGTCACTGGAAGCATGGCCGCAAGACTCACGAACGGAACGAAGACGAGCAAGGCACGGAACGGGACCCCGAGGTCGAGGCTGACCGCGAGGAGATACCACATGAGGACGTACATCGCCTGTACGATGAGCGAGGCACACACGGCCGTGGCTACGGGTAGCCGCGACACCCGGAGCCGTTCCCACACACCTCCCGCATCATGCAACAACTGGTTGAACCTGACCCATCGCTTGACCCGCATTGCTAACAGCCCAAGGGCCAGTCCCCCGGTGATCACGAGCACGAGCGCCGGTCGCCAGCCCAGGGCCCAGGACAACCGCTGCAGGAGTGGCGACACCAGCGCGGGGGCCATGAGGCCGCCGAGCACGAGATACAGCAGCAGCGCGCCGACGCCGAGCATCCGTTCGATAATCACACTCGAAAGCGCGCGGCCCGTCGTCACGCCGCCGCGCGAGAGCGCGACGATGCGAACCGCGTCCCCGCCCACGGAGGTCGGCAGGAACAGGCTGAAGAACTGGCCGATAAAGTACAGGCGCACCAGCCACCCCAGCGGCACGAGTCCAGGACCGAGCACCAGCCACCAGCGCACCGCACTCATGACGAGCGCGCCAGCGAACAGGAGGACAGCGGCGCCCATGCCGCCCAGGATGGCCACGCCTCCGGGAAGTCTCACATCGGCGACTTGCGCGCGACTGACAACGAAGACCAGCAGCGCACCACTCAGCGCGGCTTTGAGGGCGAGGCGCGCAGTTCGGCTCGGGGTAGCGCTGGAGGGCGCGTCCTTGCCGAGTGCCAACGTGGGCGAATGCATCCTATCGAGAGCGGCCCGACCCACTGCGACGCCGGCTCAATTGCGAAACGCGCCGGGACTGCCCATACGCGGCGGCGGTGGTGACACCAAGCGCGGCCGCGGCGGCCGCGCGACCAAACGCGGTGCTCGCGGCGGAGACGCTATCTTGGCGAGCCCCACGCTCATCCCGAGGAGCACGTAGAGGAACGGGGAATACGCGTGAGATAGGAAGAACGCGGCCACGACGAACCCGACGAGAGATCCAATCAGGGCTTGCGCCAGGAACGCGGCTTCTCCTGCAGGCCCCCGGCGTATTCGGGATAGCGCGCGGAAGGCACCGATCAGCAGTGCGACGAACAAAATCAGCCCCAGGACGCCGATCTCGGCACCGATCTGGAGGAGGGAGTTGTGCGGCGCGGACGACTTGAACCGCCCGCCGTGCTGCCGCCGCACGGCAAACTGAGTTGCCAAGGCTCCGTCCGCCGTCGTGAAGGCACCAGCCCCGACGCCGAAGACGGGATGATCGAGCATGTAGCCGATTCCACGCGTCCAGACTTCCAGGCGGCCGTCCTCTGACCGCCCACTCCAGTTGTAATCGGTCGAGGGATGCAGCATCGTCTGCATCCGCGCAAAATAGCGGTCGCTCGCCAAGACGACGAGCAATATCGCAAGCAGCGCCGCGGCGCTCACCCGCTTCGCCCTGGAGATTCCGCGGAAGCCCAGCAGCAGGTACGCCGCCACAGCCAACAACCCCAGGAACCCACCTCTCGAACCCGTGTTCCCCAGCGTCATCATGAGGAACGCCGCGCAGGCTGCCAGCAGCGAGCGGGTCAAGAGCCCTGCCGGCCGCCAGAGGTAGACCGTGAGCGGCAAAATGGACACGATCAGCAGGGACAGGTCGTTGGGATCCGCGTAAGATGCCGTGATGAGCAGCCGACCCTCGCTCCCCATCGGAGAGCGAGCGACGACGACCGCGGAGAAGATCGTGACTCCAGCGACCTGAAGCCAAACGAGCCGCCGCAGGTCGACCAACCCACGAACGCTCGCCGCTACCAGGAGCATCAAGGCGACGGTAAGTAGGTGCGCCAGCAGGAATTCTAGACTGCGCCGGGGGGGAACCAGGCTCGTCGGAATCGAGAGCACCACTAGCACCAGGATGCCAAGCGCTGCACGGACCACGGGCTGATTCAGATTGCTCAAGCGGCGCCGGGGATCACGGTCCAGCCAGAACACGAACAGCGCTACAGGCGTGGCAGCAAACGTAAGACCGTAGAAGGCGAGGGACGGGAACAAGCTCTGGAACCGCCAGACCATGAGGAACAGCGCGGCCGCGAGGGAGAGCTGCACGGCATCCCACCCGTGCAGCCCCAGCGGCACCCGCGCCGCCAATTCGCGACCGTGCCTAATGGGGCGGCCTTCAGCCGTCAGGTGGGCCGGTGGCTCCGCTGGAGCAGACGTCATCAGGAGCGTATGGGGCGCAAGACTCGGACCACCAGTATAGTGATCGGGGTCATCGCAACTTACAATGGCGTCAGGTGTTACAGCAGCATGCCAACGCCTGGCCAGGCACGACCCAGGACTCGTTGCGGCCAAGCATCACCGAGACTCGGGGCTGGTCGTCGCGCCCCGTGCCACTAGCAACCGATCCGCTGGGTGCTGATCACGATGTTGTCGAAGTACCGTTCCTGGGCCACGGGAGACCCGTAGTTATTGTAGTTCTCGAAGTCCACGACGTTGATGCCGTACGTGCTGAAGGCGCCGAACCAATTGAGTTCTGTCTGCTGGGCCTCGAGAATCCCGTTGATCCAGTACTCGAACACCCCGTTGGACAGCTCGGCGTCGTTGAGCTTGGCATGCACCTCGATACAATACCACTGGCCCACATGGCTGGCGTCGAAGAGCGGCGTCCTGCCGTACGCGGTCCCGAGCCACGTGAAGTGCGCGCCATCGTTGTAGCTCGTGGTCAGGACGTTCCCCGCCGCATCGGTGCCCCGCGCCGGGTCCAGCTGCAGCGTGTTCGTGGCGGCCGGATCGCCCCACACATGCGCGACCGCCGCCTGCGCCCAGTTGGCCGTCGCAAAGACCATCGCCCGGCTCAGCTTGTAGAAGCTGCCGCCCAGCCAGCCCGGCTGAGTGCGGAGGTACATCCGCCAGAACACCTCCCGGTAGATGGCCGTCCCCGCGTCCGCCTTGTTCCAGCCGCTCATCGGCGTTTGCCCCATCGCCATCCACAGCGAACCCGCTTCAACCTGCCCCTCGGCCCACTGCGCCCGCATCCCGTAGGATCCCCCGACCCCTACGCCTGCGACCCGCTGGAAGCTTTCTGGATGGTTCCAGTAGGTGTAGCGGCTGAGCCGATCTTCCTCGAAGTCGTCACACCAGATCCAGCCAGGTTGCGGGGTGGCACACTCGTTCACGGCCGGGGGGCTTGCTACCGCTACCGTCGCGCTGAAGCTAGGCAATCCACCGATGGATTGGTCTCCGGCGCAGCCGAAGAACAGCGCGGATGCGAGGCCCAGTTGCACGGCACCCCACCCGCGTAGCCCCGCATGGGCCGGTCGCTCCGCTGGTACCGACGCCATCAGGAGCGTATAGCCAGCAAGACTCAGACCGGCGGCATGGCTGACCGCGATCATTGCAGCTTGCGATGACGTCAGGCGTTACAGCGGTGTGCCGAGGCCTGCACGACGTAGGACTCGTTGCGACCCAGCAACACTGCTGCAAGCAGACGACTAGCACCCGATGCGCTGGGTGCTGATCACGATCCTATCGAAGTAGCGCTCCTGGGCTACGGGAGACCCGTAGTTGTTGTAGTTCTCGAACATCACGGTGTTGATGCCGTACGCGCTGAAGGCGCCGAGCCAGTTGAGGCCCGTTTTCTGGGTCTCCAGGGCGCCGTTGATCCAGTACTCGAACACGCCATTGGACTGCCCGGCGTCGTTGAGCTTGACATGCGCCTCGATACAATACCATTGGCCCACATGGCTGGCGTCGAAGAGCGGCGTCCTGCCGTACGCGGTCCCGAGCCACGTGAAGTGCGCGCCATCGTTGTAGCTCGTGGTCAGGACGTTCCCCGCCGCATCGGTGCCCCGCGCCGGGTCCAGCTGCAGCGTGTTCGTGGCGGCCGGATCGCCCCACACATGCGCGATCGCCGCCTGCGCCCAGTTGGCCGTCGCAAAGACGGTCGCCCGCATCAGCTTGTAGAAGCTGCCGCCCAGCCAGCCCGGCTGAGTGCGGAGGTACATCCGCCAGTACATCTCCCGGTAGTTGGCCGTCCCCGCGTCCGCCTTGTTCCAGCCGCTCATTGGCGTCCGCCCCATCGCCATCCACAGCGAGCCGGCCTGGACCTGCCCCGCGGCGAATCGCGCTCGCATCCCGTAGGATCCCCCGACCCCTACGCCTGCGACCCGCTGGAAGCTCTCGGGATGATCCCAGAAGGTGTAGCGGCTGAGCCGATCCTGTTCGAAGTCATCGCACCAGATCCACCCGGGGGTCGGCGTGGCGCACTCGTTCGCGGCTGACGGGCTTCCGACCGTCACCGTCGCCGTGCCGCTCTGTCCCTCACTCGTCGCGGTGATCGTGGCCGTGCCGGCCGCGACGCCCGTCACCAGCCCGCTGCCCGACACCGTCGCCACCCCGGTGCTGCCGCTCGCCCAGGCTACGGTCCGCCCCGTGAGCACGTTCCCCCCGGCATCCTTGAGCGTCGCCGCGAGCTGCACCGTCTGCCCCACCGCAACGCTCGCTGCCGTCGGGCTCACCGCGACCGCGGCGACCGGAGCCGTGGAGGGCGAGGTGGTGGCCGTGGCGATATTGGAGAGCCCGCCGAACACGGCATTCACGCCTAGCGTGCCCCGGAACGCCACCAGCTCGAAGCTGTAGGTCGTGCCCGCCACGAGGCCCACCACCGTGCAGGCCCGCTTCGTGCCGATCGCCGTCCCCGCCATCGGGGACGCGCACGTGCCGTTCTTGTTCAGCGCACCATTGGCCAGCCACCACGTGAGCGTGGACCCAACGGCGGTGCGCACATCGTAGTTCGCCGGGGCGCCGGTGCCGTCGTCCAGCTCCGTAAAGGACAGCGTGACCGACGTCTCCGTCACGCCCGCGACCGCGAGATCGGTGACGGTCCCGGGGCTGGTGCTCGCCGGCACCGTCACCGTGATCGCCGCCGAGCCGCCCTGCCCCTCACTCGTCGCGGTGATCGTGGCCGTCCCGGCCGCGACGCCTGTCACGAGGCCGCCCGTCGACACGGCCGCCACCGCTGGAGCGCTCGACGCCCAGGTGATCGACCGACCGGACAGCGGAGTGCCGTTCGCATCGAGTGGTGTCGCCGTAAACTGGACCGGCTGGCCCACCTCGATGCCCGCCGAGACCGGACTGACGCTCACCGACGCCACGGGCACCGGATTCACTATCACCGCAGCGCTGCCGGTCTGCCCCTCGCTCGTCGCCGTGATCGTCACCGCGCCAGGGGCGACGCCCGTCACGAGCCCGGTGGAGGACACGGTCGCTACCGCCGGGCCGGTCGACGCCCAGGTGACGGAGCGGCCCGAGAGCACGTTGCCAGCCGCGTCCAGCAGCGTCGCCGTGAACTGCACGGTCGCCCCCACGAGCACGGCGGCCGTAGCGGGGCTCATGGCGACCGCCGCCACCGGGACAGTCGCCACGGTGATCGTCGCCGACGCACTCTGCCCCTCGCTCGTCGCGGTAATCGTGGCCGACCCGACCGCTGCACCGCTCACGAGACCGCCGGCCGACACGGTGGCGATCGCAGAACTCGAACTCGTCCAGGTTACCAGCCGCCCGGCGAGGACGTTACCGGCCGCGTCCTTGGGTGTCGCGCTGAGTTGTGTCGTGCCACCAACCGACATGTTCGCCGAGGCGGGGCTCACCACCACCGAGGCCACCGGTACGGTGGACACCGTGACCGCCGCCGTACCGCTCTGACCCTCGCTCGTCGCCGTGATCGTGGCCGACCCGACCACGAGGCCCGTCACGAGGCCGCCCGCGGAGACCGTGGCGACCGCGCTGTTGCTCGTGGTCCAGCTCACCGCCCGGCCGCTGAGCGGGTTGCCGTTCGCGTCTTTGGGCGTGGCCGTGAGCTGCACCGAGCCGCCGACGTACGCGTTCGGCGCGGTGGGGCTTACCAGGACCGAGGCGACCGGGAGGTTCGCCACGGTGATCGTCGCCGACGCACTCTGCCCCTCGCTCGTCGCGGTAATCGTGGCCGACCCGACCGCTGCACCGCTCACGAGACCGCCGGCCGACACGGTGGCGATCGCAGAACTCGAACTCGTCCAGGTTACCAGCCGCCCGGCGAGGACGTTACCGGCCGCGTCCTTGGGTGTCGCGCTGAGTTGTGTCGTGCCACCAACCGACATGTTCGCCGAGGCGGGGCTCACCACCACCGAGGCCACCGAGGCGTTGTTGACCGCTAGGATCGCTTGGCCCGTGATGCCGACTGCGCTCGCACGCACGACGTAGCCGCCCGGAGCTGAGCCGGCCGTGTACAGACCGGACGACGAGATCGCGCCGCCGGTGGCGCTCCAGAGCACACTCACCGCGACCGAGTCCCCGTTGGTCCGCAGCCCGTAACCGGAGAACTGCTGCGTGGCTCCCGTCCCCACGCTCGCGCTGCGGGGCACGACGACGACTTGCGCCAACCCCGGGTTGGAGCGGACATGAACAACAGAGTGTCCGGGCACGCCCTGAGGCGCACTGGTGCCGGCCGCGGCCGACGCCGACGTCTGGAGAAGAGTGGCCGTCACCTGATAGTCCCCTTGGAAGGGGGAAGCGGTATACAGGCCGCCCGAGGAGATGGCGCCGTCCGTGGCGCTCCAGGTCATGGTGATCGCGGTGCTGTCCCCGGCCTCGGTCCGGCCATAGGCGAGGAACTGTAGAGCTTGCGAGGGTTCGAGCGTGACGGTGTCGGGAACAATGACGACCTGCACTACGGAGTTGCTCGGCAGGGTAGGACCAGTAGTCCCTCGTCTATCCTGCAGCTGGCACGCGGCAAGGACCGCGGCCGCCGCAGGGACGAGCGACGCCTTCATGAGTGCCAGACGCTTCGACAGCTTAAACGTGAACGGCATCGATCCTACTCCTGGATATAAAAAAAAACCGCCAGCTTCGACTCATGGTCGATTCGCTGGCGGCCCGGCGGACATGGCGACGAGGGTCGCGTTAGTCCCGTGGCTCTGCGTCGCCGTCTTTCGCCGGCTTTGCTCTGAGCAGCGACTACCTGTGTTTTAGGCGGGGGGCCCCGCGGCTGACCCGAGCGATGCACGACCTCTACACGTGCGTGGCCGCTCGGACAGGTGCTGCAGGGTAACAACAGCCCAAAACCTGGGCAATCAGGAATTCCCTGACAGGGCGTAATCCCAATGGGGGCTGGAGGATCGGTTGCTGAATCGCACGATATTGCGATTTGCTGTCAGCGACGGTGCGGATGGGCGCTGCGTGACCGCGGCAGCAGTGCCGTTCACCACGGCGGGACGGCGCATGAACGTCAATCAGCAGCCAACGCGTTGCGTGCTGACGACGATGTTGTCAATATACCGGTCCTGGGCTACCGGGGACCCGTAGTTATTGTAGTTCTCGAACATCACGGTGTTGATGCCGTACGCGCTGAAGGCGCCGAGCCAGTTGAGGCCCGTTTTCTGGGTCTCCAGGGCGCCGTTGATCCAGTACTCGAACACGCCATTGGACTGCCCGGCGTCGTTGAGCTTGACATGCGCCTCGATACAATACCATTGGCCCACATGGCTGGCGTCGAAGAGCGGCGTCCTGCCGTACGCGGTCCCGAGCCACGTGAAGTGCGCGCCATCGTTGTAGCTCGTGGTCAGGACGTTCCCCGCCGCATCGGTGCCCCGCGCCGGGTCCAGCTGCAGCGTGTTCGTGGCGGCCGGATCGCCCCACACATGCGCGATCGCCGCCTGCGCCCAGTTGGCCGTCGCAAAGACGGTCGCCCGCATCAGCTTGTAGAAGCTGCCGCCCAGCCAGCCCGGCTGAGTGCGGAGGTACATCCGCCAGTACATCTCCCGGTAGTTGGCCGTCCCCGCGTCCGCCTTGTTCCAGCCGCTCATTGGCGTCCGCCCCATCGCCATCCACAGCGAGCCGGCCTGGACCTGCCCCGCGGCGAATCGCGCTCGCATCCCGTAGGATCCCCCGACCCCTACGCCTGCGACCCGCATCAGGCTCCCGGGGTCGGTATAGAAAGTGTACCGCCCCAGCCGATCCTGCTCGAAGTCATCGCACCAGATCCACCCTGGGGTCGGCGTGGCGCACTCGTTCGTGAGGGAGGGATCGGGACCGCCGCCCTCACCACCGACCGTGATCGCAGCCGTCCCGCTCTTACCCCCGCTCGTCGCCGTGACGATCGCCCGCCCCGCGGCGATCCCAGACACAAGCCCGCTCCCATTCACGGTGACCGCGGACGGGTTGTTGCTAGACCACGTCACCACGCGGCCCGACAGGGGATTGCCACTCACATCCTGCGGCGTCGCGGTGAGCTCCACCGTCTGGCCGGCCTGCACAGCGGCCCAGGCCGGGCTCGCCACGACCCTCGCCACGGGTGGCCGACAGGACACGGCGACCTGCGCGAAGGCCGTGGCAGCGAGACGAGCAAGGGGACGCAGGCCTCGCACGACGGCTACACCCAGATCCAAGCCGCGCTTAGCTGGCTCCCGACGCGGCCAAGACGGTAGCCAAGTAGTAGGCGGAGAGCTGATCGCGATGCAGGTACCGGTCGAAGAACTCTCTCGCGGCAAGTTCCATCCTGCGACGCCGCGCGGGATCACCCAAGAGGGCTTCACACAGCGCGACGAGATCCCTGGCGTCGGGCTGACAGTAGATGACATGCACGCCATCCATAAGTGGCGCCTGGAACTGGGTGGGGTACGGGACCGCGACCACGCACGACCCCACGGCCAGATACTCCACGAGCCGCGTGCAAAAGGGGGCCTCCCCTGGAAGATCCACACACACCATCGCCCGCGCCAACTCCCGCAGGTAGCGACTGTAGCGAACCTTGCGGTCGCCCCCCTGCAACGTAAACGCACGATTGGTCCGGAGCGCCCGGAGCGCGGCCCCGCGGATGCCTGGGGCGAACTGCATGCTGAACCGAGCGTAGACTTGAAAGCGGCTAGTCCACCGATCCTTAGCCCGGCGGAGAAGGGGCAGCATCTGGTAGAGCCAAGAAACCAGCGGGATGAAGCCACCCGGTACAATGTTCGGCAGACCATAGCCAGTCTTGAGGTACTGAAACTTGAAGGTCACGAGGCTCCTTCGCGCTGACTCTTCGCTCAAGAACTCCGGGTGATCATTGACGTTGAAGGCGACTTCGTGCACGCGGCCATCGATCTGGAACTCGGTGACGATCGTGCCTTTGTAGGGCTGCGGGATCGGTGCAATGACGACCCTGACGCGCTGTCCCAACATATCACGGATCTGTTCTTCCGCACCCTTCGTCGCGACCCAGGCGTACGACTCGGGCCAGCGCAGCACTACGCGCTCGCGAACGTCTGGCGGGAGGTACCATGACACTCCCTCGAGCGAGTGCATCCGACATCCGAGCCGGACCGCCGCCTCGACCGCCAGGTTCAGCCAATTACGCACATCGAGCAGGTTGCGGGGATCCATGGCTGTCGCACGTGGGGGGCTCGCGGCCCGTGATCGTAGTTCTGTTCAAGCCTTCTCCCGCCTTCCACTCCGCCGGTGGGAAGCCACGGCCTGCTGCAAGGCCGCAAGGAGGCGTTCCGCATCCCGCTCTGCGTTATACGCTTGTCGGACAGCCGCCTGCCCCCGCCGTGCGCAATCGAGTCGGCGGGCAGGATCGGCGAGTACCTCGATCGCGCGAGCGAGGTCAGCGGCGTCTCGATCCCTGTACACCAGCCCGGCTCCAGTCTCGCGGACGATCCGCTCGGCCGGCTTTGCATCGGATGTGACGACTGCCAGCCCTGCGGCCATGTAATCGAACAGCTTGTTCGGGATCGTGGTGTTCCAGCTTTCGCTCGCGAAGTGCGGGATGATTCCGATATCTGCGTTCGGCAGTGCCGCCAGGGCTTCGGCGTTGGGAACGCGACCGCGGAAGTCCACCTGCGGCCGCGACAGTCCCAGGTCGCGGGCGCACGCGTGAAAATCGGAAACGTCTTTCCCATCACCGAACAGTGTGAGCCGGAACGGAAAGCTGCGCGTGGCGAGGAGAGCGGCCGCCTGGAGCAGGACTCTCACACCACGGGGTTCTTCCATCCGCCCGAGATAGGCCAGCTGCACCTCCCCCCGCCCGCCGGCGGCAGTGCGCCTGAGCGGCGCCAGCTGGTCCAGCGGCGGGGTGTTGGAGACTATGGTGACGCGGTGTGGCGGTACCCCCCTCGCGATGACATAGGCTCGGGCCTCCTCCACAACAGTCAGGACATGATCGCTGCGCCGCAGGACCCAACGCTCAAGCGCCAGGGCAAAGCGGGGGTTCCGGACGAGGACGTCCAGGGGCCTCATGCGCCCCACGTCCCACCGGTCGCGGAGCATCGCGGGGTAGTTCTCGGCCATGTCCAGAACCACCGGGAGTCCGATATGACGCCCGACGAGGATCGCGGAGGCGGCCAGCGGGAGGTCGCGGCACAGGATGACATCCGCGTTTGACCGGCGGGCGGTGAGGAGGATGGCGCGGATCCATCGGGGGTTGAAAAAGGCGGGAAACATCGAGGCAGCGTTGAGCCATCCCGGTGCACCCCTCCACGACGCCAAGCGGTGCACGGTCGCCTCGGGCAGCTGCTCGGTCGTCGCCAGGCGCGTGCGATTTCGAGCCACGAGGTGCACCCGGTGGCCTGCAGCCGTCAACGCACGCGCGACCTTTTCGACACGCACGTCCCACGGGTACTCGCCGATCCACACCTTGCATACGGACAAGCTGCGGGCGCCTGGCGCGCGGCCTGGGCGTACGGTGCCGGCCAACGCCCCGGTCGTCACTGTTCCCTGCGTTGAGGCCGCGGGAGCGCGGGAATTACTGTCAGGCTGTGCGGTCTCGACATGGGCTAGGGCCCTGCTGCCCCGGGTGCTCCCCTGCGTAGAGCAAACCTTAGGCCACGCAGCTGGGCATGGTGCTTGCTCCACCGGACTCGTGTACAAACAACTGCCCGGGCGGGAGAGCGATCGCCGGACGTTCCTTATCTTCTTGCGTCGGCGCAACACCCGGAGTGGCCGTCGGTAAGCAGGGGTGATATGAGTCGTCCCACATTCGGCGAGCAGCGACTCCTGGCTCACAACCGGACTGTGCCGGAGAGGCTCCTCTTCAGGCTCATGGGCGCTGCCGACCCAGCTCACTACCTCCACTGGCGCTACCTGGAGTGTTTCCTTGACACGCTCCCGGCATTCTTCCCTCGCCGAGTGCTTGATGCCGGGTGCGGCCGCGGCGATTACAGCTTCTACCTCGCCCGAAAGTATCCCAAGGCTACCGTACTGGGGGTCGACATCAACGAGAACCTGATCGCCCGGAATCGGCACACAGCGATGTCGCTAAAGTTGCCGAATCTCCGCTTCGAGGTGGCCGATCTCGCGCTGGCCCGCTTCGCAGACCCGTTTGACCTCGTGATCTCCATCGACGTCCTGGAGCACATTGAATCACAAGCAGCAGCACTGGCCAACCTGTGTGCCGGACTGACCTCGGGGGGTGTTGCGTTCTTCCACATGCCGACTATTCGCGAACGTCCGGTCCCGTTCCATCGATGGCTCGGAGGCTTTCGCGCTTGGGCAGAACGTGAACACGTGGCTCGCGAGCGGACCGCTGCCGAACTGATCGACATGGTCTGGGGTCATCTGGAAGTACTCATCGCGCGTCGGACGTTCGGGTACTTCACCGGTGAGATGGCCACGAGTCTGTTCGCGCTGCCTTACGCCCACACTCCACTCAACCGTGTCATGCAGGGGCTCTTGGCTCCGGTTTGCCGGCTCCTGACTCTTGCTGATCCGTGGGAGATCGAGACGGTACGGTACGCGGTCGCGATTCTGGCCCGCCGGCGGGGCGGGCCGCAAAGCCAGTCCGCGGCCCCGCCGCGGCACGAGGCGCCCGCACGCGCGAGCAGGCCCCGCACGGAAACTGCGTGACCGTCTGTTGCACCCCCGCGACACGTGCCCTTGGGGTCGCGCCAATCGCATGACCGCCGGGGAGAGGTGGCCATCGGACCTGACCCACGTCGGGCTCCACCGAGGCGTTCCTCAAGGTCGAGCGGATTCTCGAGACCTGCGCCGTGGCACGGTACTAGCGAACGGTTTCGCTCAAGCCTGCAACGGGTTTCCTCGGTGCGGGAACGGAGAGCGCTCCCGTATGGATAAGGCGGCTTCCGATCGCACATTGCATATCCTCACGAACACGGGATGGTTCGACGGTACGACCTCTTTTGGCGCGCCCGTCGAAACCCGACGCGCGTCAGAAGGAAGGATGTCGGGGACAGTCCGCGACGTCCTCGCTGCGCGCCAGTCAGACATAGCCGTCTTCTGTGGTGCCGTACCGCTGCTGCTGCTCTTCTGTATCCTGAAGCGCCTCCCGCTCTGGAATCATCTCACGCTCGTTTCCGTCGATGCGATCTTGCCTCGACCACGCACTCTCCTGGAGCGACTCCGGGCGCGCGTCGTTCGTGGCCTGCTTGGCGCCGTGGACTTGTTCATCTTCTTTTTCCGGGATACTCGCGAACTCGAGCACTGGTACGCTGTCGGGGCCGAGCGAATCGCGTACATCCCATTCAAGATCAACGACTACATGACGGTCCTGGCGACGCCGACGTCCGACGAAGGGTTCATTCTCTCCTGTGGCCGCTCTCACCGCGACTACGGAACCCTGTGTAGAGCGCTCGCGGGCCTGCCCTACGAGGCGCGCATCCTCGCCACACCCGGAGAACTCGCCAAGCACGGCAGAGCGTTCGACGTCCGGTCCCTGCCGGCCAACGTGAAGTGGGTGACCGACGATGGATCATCCCGCTCGTGGATCGACTGGATTGCCCGCTGCAGATTCGTGGTGCTCCCGATTTTGCCCGCCGCGCTGGCCCCTGCGGGCATCAGCACCTACCTCGTCGCGATGGCATTGGGGAAGTGCGTGGTCATCACCGAAGGTCCGGCAACCCGAGGTGTGCTCGACGACGGGCAGGCGGTCGTGGTCCCGCCCTCAGATGCCAAGGCGTTGCGCGCGGCGATCATCAAAGTCAGCGAAGAACGCGAGTATCGGGAGGGCGTTGCAGCCCGCGGCCGCGCGTACGCCCTCTCGCTCCGTGACGAAGGCCGGCTGGCGTCGGACGTCTGCCACGAGGTCGTGAAGAGAGTGGCCGCCCTGCCGTCGCCGAATGGCCGCCTGCGCCGGGATCCGCCAAAATGAAGGAGCAATCATAGCATGCTACACGGCGTGACCGTGCTGCGAGGCTGGAGCGAAGTAGGGGAGGCGATCAATGACCTCGACGGCCGGCCCTATCGCCTGCACCGCAACCCGCTGAAGAACTGGGACCTGCGATTGATCCGGGAGCTTGCCGAAGACGTTGAAAGAGGTGGGCTCGCCGTCGATCTCGGAGCCAGTGTGCTCGGCGCCGTTCGCTTGCTGCACGAGATGGGGTTCCGGGCCGTGCGCGGATACGATCTGAACGTCACACGCTTCGACCGCTTGATCCAGCTGCGTGACTGGCTAGGTCTCATGGCCCGCAAACGCCGTCCCACCGGACCGCCCTATCGGCTCTTCACGCGCGACCTGCTTCATACCAGGCTGCCGTCGGGCTCGGTCAGCGTCGTCACGTGCTTGTCAGTGATCGAGCACGGAGTTGACGTCCGGCGCTTTTTCCCGGAGATGGCGCGGTTACTCCGTCCGGAAGGGCGATTGTACGTCTCGACGGACTATCGGGAGCCGAAGCTCGACACGCGTGGCCGAACCATGTTCGGGCTGCCATGGACGATATTCTGCGCGTCTGAGATTGAGGCCATGATCGAGCTGGCCGCCGAGTGCGGGCTCGTCCTGGGCTCAAGAAGCCCGGGAGACCTCGAGTGCGCCGAGCATCCGGTGCGCGATGGTCCGCTCTCCTACACGTTCGCCGCACTGCGCTTTACGAAGCGAGGGTCCTGACGGCGGGGTGCTAGGTCGCGCCTACCAGGCGCTGCCGTCGAAATAGGTCATCAACCAGTCCCGGACTGGGGGAAGCACCGCGCCCTCCCGAGTCGGGTGCACGACCAGGGGAAGGGCATCGCTTCGCCCAACGAAACCGCATCGCTCGATGGATCGCGCAAACCCCGACTCGGCCAGCGTGAAGATGTTCACCTTCTTGAACCCGTCTTCGCGCGCCGCCTGGGCGACGGCGTGCAACGCCGACGCCGGAGACACGCGGGCCTCGTCCCACAGCAGGTCGACAACGCGCACCACGTTCTCGCCAGGGTGGCTGGCCGTCAGCACGAGCCCGGCGACTGCGGCGTCCGACTGGCGCTGCGCTCGCAGCAGGAGCCATTGCCAATCCGGCATCGTGTCTCCCCCGAGACGCGTGGCGTACAGCTCGAGCGAGCGCTCTCCGCGGAACTGGGACCCCGGGGGTAACGCTTGGAGCGCTTCGGCAACGCGTGTGTCACGCAGACCGCTGACTCGCTCCAGTGACAAAGGCTCCGCGCGCGCCTTGATCCGAAAAAACCCAACATACAGGGGGTGAAGCGGAAGCACGAAGCGCTGCAGTGTGCCGACCCTGGTGAACCCCACCGCCCTGAGAAGCGCTTGGCCAGGGAGCGACGGATCCGTGTAGGCGAACTCGCAGGCGTCTGCTTCGCGGAGGTCCGCGAGAGCTCGCCGGCACAACTCCACCGCCGACCAATAGTTGCGATAGGCGCGATCAAACAGGTTGTCGACGAGCAACGCGGCGCGCACCACGCGAGTCCCGTCGCGAAACACTCGCGGGAACGCCGCCAGGTGACCAACGACCGAGCCGTGCCCGTTCCTGGCAACCCAGCTGCGCCCTCCGGTGGACATGGCGTAGCGGTAGGCACGATCGAAGAACGCCGGAAAGGTCGGATAGTCGTTGCGGAGGAAGAGCGCCTTGATCTCCTCCCCCTGCGTCACAGCGTCACACCGTTCGATCGTCAGTGCCACGACCAGCGACGAGGGCAAGCTTCGAGCCGTCTGCGAAGCGCCGGTGCTTGCCAAGGATCGTAAGGGACCACAATGAGTTATCCCGGGCTCCGGAGGCTGCTGCGAGCGACGCGCCCTCACGATGCTCGCGGTGTGGCGCGGACACAACACTCCAAACGCGTCTTGGTCTTGCTGGAAGCATGCGACGCGCTGTTGCGGGGACGCAACGTCTCCGCCTCGCCTTCGTGCTGCAGGCGGCTCAGAGACTCCCGTACGAGCTAACCCGGCTGGCACCACTCCTGCACCACGAAGGCGAGACCCATCGGCGGTTCGGAGTCCGCAGCCAACAAGCAGGCACGGAGGATCAGCACCATGCGGAACGGCGACGACGGTGTCGCGCTCGAGATCTTTGCGACCTGCCCCCAATCCGCCGACTGGGATCGGGAGACGTACGCACGGCGCGTGATTGATGTGGCCCGCTGGAGCGAGCGCTGGGGATGCAAGGGTATCCTCGTCTACAGCGACAACCGGCAGCTCGATCCCTGGCTGGTCTCGCATCTCATCCTGCAGCACACGACCAGCCTGTGCCCCCTCGTCGCGGTGCAGCCCGTGTACATGCACCCGTACGCCGTGGCCAAATCGGTCGCGACGTTCGGGCACCTGTACGGACGGCGCATCTACCTCAACATGGTGGCGGGAGGGTTCAAGAACGACTTGACGGCCCTGAACGACCCGACGCCGCACGACCGCCGCTACGACCGGCTCGTCGAGTACACGCTCATCATCCGGCGGCTCGTCGAAGGCTCGGCGCCGCTGACCTTCACGGGCGAGTTCTATACGGTGCAGGGGCTGAAACTCACCCCTGCGCTGCCGCCCGAGTTATTCCCGGGCATCTTCGTCTCCGGCTCGTCGGACGCCGGGCAGCGCGCGGCCCAGGCGATGGGTGCCACGGCCGTGAAGTATCCCAAGGCGCCGACCGAGGAGACGGAGCCGGACGAGGGGGTCGGCGCGGGCTTGCGGGTCGGGATCATCGCCCGCGAGAGCAGCGACGAGGCCTGGACGCTCGCGCGAGCCCGCTTCCCCGAGGATCGCCGCGGCCAGTTGACCCGTCAGCTGGCCACGAAGGTCTCAGACTCCGTGTGGCACCGGCAGCTGTCGGAGCTGGCCGCAGCCACCGCCACGGGCGACCACCCGTACTGGCTCATCCCCTTCGAGAACTACAAGACGATGTGCCCCTACCTTGTGGGCAGCTACGATCGCGTGGGCGAAGAGCTGGCCCGCTACATCGCGCTGGGTTACCGCTCGTTCATCCTCGACATTCCGCCGGACGAGGACGAATTGCGGTATGCAAACACCGCGTTCCAGCAGGCGCTCGAGCGCGTGGCGTGATGACCCGGCTCCTCCAGGAGTGGCTGACGCGGCAGGCGGAGCGCTCCCCCAACGCAACGGCCGTGGTGATGGGTCAGGAGCGCCTCACATATGGGCAGCTCGAGATCCTGAGTAACCAGATCGCCCACGCGCTGCGGGCGGCCGGGTGCGGGCGGGGCGATCGCGTATGCCTGCTGCTGCCCAAATCCCCCACGACGGTCGCGAGCATGCTGGGGATCCTGAAGGCGGACGCCTGCTACGTACCCCTGGACACGGCGAGCCCAGCCCCGCGCATAGCGAAGATCGTGGACTCCGCCCAACCGCACGTGCTCTTGGCGAGCACGCGGGGTGCGGCGACGGTCCAGGCGTTGCTCGACCGTGGCGAGGCACGCGGGTCCTTCCGGATCGGCTGGATGGATCGAGGCTCGAGTGCCGGGCGGCCGTTCGGGCAGGTGTTCACGCTGGACGACGTGCAGCGCCTCCCCGTGGCGACACCCAGCTACGGGAACGCATCGGGCGACTGCGCTCACATCCTGTTCACCTCAGGCTCGACGGGCACGCCGAAGGGCGTCATGATCACGCACGCCGGCGTGATCCGGTTCGTGGAGTGGGCCACGGACTACTTCGGCCTCTCGGCGACCGACCGCCTGTCGGGGCACTCGCCGTTCCACTTCGACCTCTCCACGTTCGACCTGTTCGGGACGTTCGCGGTCGGCGCCGAGCTCCATCTCGTCCCGCCGGAGCTGAATGTGCTGCCGCACAAGTTCCCGGGGTTCATCCGCGAGGCGGGGCTGACGCAGTGGTTCTCGGTACCCTCGGTGCTCACGCTCATGGCACAGCTCGACGTCGTGCGCCACGACGACTTGCCAACGTTACGGCGGCTGCTCTGGTGTGGCGAGGTGTTCCCGACGCGGGCGCTCCGCTACTGGATGAGCCGGCTCCCCCACGTGACCTTCACGAACCTGTACGGGCCCACGGAGGCGACCATCGCGAGCAGCTATTACTCGGTGGAGCGGTGCCCCGACGACGACCGGGCACCCATCCCCATCGGCCGGCCGTGCGCCGGTGAGGACCTCCTCGTGCTGGACGAGACCCTGCACCCCGTGCCTGTCGGCGAAATCGGCGATCTGTACATCCGCGGCGTCGGGTTGAGCCCGGGATACTGGCGGGAGCCTGACAAGACGGACGCGGCGTTCCTGCGCAACCCCTTCGGAACGGATCCGGACGACCGCATCTACCGGACGGGGGATCTCGCGAAGGTGGGGCCGGACGGCCTCGTGTACTTCGTGGGTCGCGCCGACACGCAGATCAAGAGTCGCGGATACCGCATTGAGCTGGGCGAGATCGAGGCCGCCCTGCTCACCCTGCGAGACATCCGGGAGGCGGCCGTCGTCGCGTTGCCCACGGACGGCTTCGAGGGTACCGCCATCGGCTGTGCGTATGTAGCGAGATCCGCCGCGGCGGTGACGCCGCTGGCCCTGCGCCGAGAGCTCGCCAAGCTGCTCCCTGCGTACATGCTGCCCTCGCGCTGGCAGGCGCACGAACGGCTGCCGCGCAACACCAACGGCAAGATCGACCGCCGCCGCATCAGAGAGGAATGGACACCCGATGAAGCTCCAGCCCTTGGACCGTCCTGATCCGATCGCCGTGGGGGCCGACCTGGAGGCTCGGATCGGGGCGCTGTTCACCGACAAGCTCCACATCGAGGTCCCGTCGCCCGACACGGACCTGGTTGAGACCGGGCTGCTCGACTCATTGCGGTTCGTCGAGCTCTTGGCGCACCTCGAGGAGACGTTCGACCTGACGGTGTCGGTGGACGACATCGAGGTGGAGCACTTCCGCACTACGGCGCGGATCGCGGAGTTCATCGCCCGCCGGCTTCCTCGCCTTCGAGCCGAAGGAGCGGCATGAAGCTTCTGCCTGTGGACCGTCCCGATCTGCTCGCGTTGGCCACCAGCTGGCTGACCCGGGAGGAGAACTGGAAGTGGCTGGACTTTGGCGGCACCGGGCAGCCACCGACGCCCGCGCTGGTCAAGATCATGACGCAGCTGGACACGAGCCTGCTGCGCGTGTTCACGGCGGACGACGACGTCACGCCGATCGGCGTCGCGGGCCTGACTCACATCCATCGCCAGTTCAAGACCGCCAGCGTCTGGGTCGTGTTGGGCGACAAGTCCCACGCCCGTCAGGGCTACTCGACCCGGGCGTACAGCAAGCTGATCACGCTCGGTTTCCACGAATTGGGCCTCGAAGCCATCAACACCTGGGCCGTGGAGCACAACGTCTCCGTCGAGATCGGGCACCGCGCGAACTTTCACCTCATCGGTCGGCAGCGGCGCTGTCACTGGGTCGACGGCAAGCCGTACGACCGCCTGCTGTTCGACCTCCTGCCCTCCGAGCACAGGGAGCTGTGAGTCGATGAGCAACGTCATTCTCGGTACAGGTAGCTACCTGCCCGAGCGCATCGTGACCAACGAGGACCTCGAGGCCATCGGCGTGGATTACGATCGCGCCCGAGCTGGCAACCTCAGCCTGGACCAGTGGGTCCGGTCGCGCCACGGTGCCGTATCACGCCACTGGGCGAGCCCTGGTGAGTGCACGTCCGATATGGCGGCCGTCGCCGCACGTCGCGCCCTGGAGGACGCGCGGCTCGACCAGAGGGACGTCGACGTGATCGTCCTGGCCACGATTACCAACGACTATCGCCTGCCGCAATCGGCGTTCATGCTGCAGGCCAAGCTCGGCTCGAAGGCCCAAGTCATTCAGCTTGACTCTGCCTGCACGGGGTTCGTAGATGGTCTCCTTGTGGCCTGCAGCCTCCTCGACGCAGGGAGGTACGAGACAGCTTTGGTGGTCGGCGCGGACACATCAACCCGCTTGTGTGATCCGAAGGGATTCATGCCGCTCACCATATTCGGCGATGGCGCCGCCGCCGTGGTGCTGCACCACCAGCGTATGGACAACGGCTACGGTGTCCGGTCGTTCGCCACCGGATCGGACGGACACCTCGGCGAATACGTCTGGGTGCCGGGCGGCGCCGGGAAGCAACCTTTCTCACAGGAAGTCCTGGACCAACGGCTCCACTACTGGCAGTTCAAGTTCTCGGAGATCCACGCCTGGGGCGTTGACCGCTTCGCGTTCTGTGCGCTCGAGGCCGTCAAGCGCGCCGGGTTGACCATCGAGGACATCGCGTGGGTCGTTCCACACCAGGCCTCAGTGAATATCCTGTGTGCCCTGGCTCGGCGGCTCGAGCTGGACATGTCGAAGTTCGTGGTCACATACCCGCACACCGGAAATCTCATGGCCGCCTCTATCCCTGTCGCCTTGGATGAGGCCAGGCGTGACGGCAAGTTCCGGGACGGTGACTGGCTGGTCATGCCGGCCGTGGGTGCGGGCATGGCCTGGGGTGCGGTGACGTACCAGTGGTACGACTACGCGCAACATCGAGCGGACTGAGGCTCGCGTGTGATGGGGCCAACGCTCGGTGCCTCGCCGGGAAGGTTGCCCTTCGCACCGGACCCGGTGCGTCCCGCAGTGCCTCCGCCGCGTACAGGTCGGGTTGCCATCGTCGGCGCTGGCGCGATCGGCTCGGGAATCGCGAGACTGTTGTCGGGACTGGGGGCCACGGCCGTCGTCGTCGCGCCTCGCCGCGGTGGCGTGGCGCGGGCCACCGAGCGGATTCACTACTGGTATGCCTCCGACGTCAGGCACGGGCGTCTCAGTGCAGCCGAGGCCGATGCCGGCCTGCGAAACGTGCGTGTGACTGCGAGGTATGCGGACATCGAGGGAGCGGAGTTCGTGATTGAATCCGTTCCCGAAGAGGTCGCCGTGAAGCAGGAGGTGCTCGCGGCCGTGGAAGCGCATACGTCACCGGCATGCATTTTCGCCAGCAATACCTCGTCGATCCCGCTCGCCGATATCGCGGCCAAGGCCAGCCGCCCGCACAATGTCATCGGCACACACTACTTTTGGCCGGCCCAGCGCTACCAACTGGTCGAAATCGCGAGGGCCGCCACCACCAGCGAACGCACGCTGCAACGCACGCTCGACCTGATCCATTGGCAGGGGAAGGTACCGCTGCTGGTGCGTGACGTTCCTGGCTTCTTCACCACCCGCATTCTCCTGGTGTACCTCAACGAGGCGGTCGCCCTGGTCACCGAGGGTGCATCCGTAGACGAGGTGGACAACGCGATGCAGGCGTTTGGCTGGCCCATGGGGCCGTTCCAGCTACTTGACGCTATCGGTCTCGAGAAATTCCGGGGAATCCATCAATCGATCTCGCGACACCTCGGGGAGCGGGTGATGCACATCGAACGCCTCTGGCCGGTACTGGAGGCGGGGCATGTCGGCTACAAGAACGGTCGTCGTGAAGGTACGAAGGGCTTCTACCTGTATCAGGGGAGACCGGAGATTGACGCTCGAGTCCACCGCCTGATCGGCCGGGCGGTCGGTGCTGGCCCGACGCCGTTTGAGATCTCCGTCCGCCCCGTTTGGCAAATGGTCAATGAAATCGGTCATTGCCTGGCCGAGGGCGTGGTCGCGTCGGCCGACGACGCGGATCGCGGCGCCGTCCTCGGACTCGGCTGGCCGCCCGTTCACGAGACTCCGCTGGCCTACGCGCACCGGGTTGGTGTTCGCAACATCGTCGAGCAGTTGCATGCATGGGCTCGGGAATACGGCCCTTGGTTCACGCCAAGCCCGGCACTGGTCGAGTGGCCCGCGAGCGGCTCCCCCGGAATGCCGACGGCAGGGGCGGGAGCTTTCGCCCTCCGAGGTGTGAGTTGAACGCCGTACGCGGTTCGGTGAGGCAGGCGCCGTCACTGGATGGTTGCGTAGAGCTCGACAGTGCCATTGTGCAGCTACTGACCTGCCCTTGCTGCGGCGGCAGGCTTGAACTCAGCGGCGCGACTCTCCTATGCAGAGACGAGAAGTGCGCGAACACGTTCCCCGTGGTGCGAGGCATACCGATATTGATCAACGAGGAGACGAGCCTATTCTCCATTGATAGTCTCGTGCGGGAGGGGAGGTCCGTGGCGCCCCGACCCAGAACATGGAAAGCAGCAGTTCGTCGGTTCTTGCCATCAATCAGCAAAAACATCAAGGGTCGAGAGAACTACTCGCTGTTTCGCGATCTCCTCGTGAGCCGCGAGGCCCCTGTGCGAGTGCTGGTGCTCGGGGGTGCGATCGCCGGCGCTGGGATGGAGGAGCTCCTCTCTGACGATCGCATCGAGTTTGTGGAGAGTGATGTCGCCTTTGGCCCGCGAACGGGGCTCATCTGCGATGCGCACGACATTCCGTTCGAAGCCCAGAGCTTCGATGGCGTAATCATCCAAGCTGTGTTGTACTTGCTGCTCGACCCCTTCCGTTGCGTTGAAGAGATATACCGCGTCCTCAAATCGGATGGGTGGGTCTATGCTGAGACACCGTTCATGGTTCCGGCGATCGGCGGAAAGTTTGATTTCACCAGGTTCACACACTTGGGTCACCGCCGATTGTTCAGGAGGTTCGCTGAGGTATCCAGCGGCCCAGTCTGCGGACCCGGCGTGGCGCTGGCGTGGGCGTACAGACACTTCCTGCTGAGCTTTGCAGCATCGCGGGCAATGAGGTCAGCGCTTGGCGCGGTTGCTGACGTCACGTCGTTCTGGCTGAAGTACCTGGACTACTACTTGATTGAGCGCCCGGGCGCGGTCGACTCGGCAGCGGGATTCTTCTTCCTGGGGAAGAAGGCGGCCGAGCCATTGCCTGACCGAGAACTCGTTGAGCTGTACCGCGGCTGCTGTGGCCACGGCGCTCCGGCAGCCGTTCCAGCAGCCGCTCGACGCACGCGCCGAGCCCATGATTGGGGAACTGCGGACAAGGAGCAGAGAGAACAGCCATGACTCCGGAGCCGGCAGCAGGTGAGAGAACGGCACAGCAGCTGAGAGAACAATATGAAATAGAGAAACAATTGGCCGACAGATTGCGCACTGCGCCTCGGCAAGAGAGGCGTCATCTATATGCTTCTGCTTACGATGAGCTGTATCAGCGAGTCCCACATCACCCGCAACTGACTCAAAAATCATGCCCTCATGAGACGGCGAAAGCGGTTGCGTCGCAGATGAGATTTCTCGGGCGCTTTCTGAATAAAGACACGATCTTCCTGGAGATTGGAGCCGGAGACTGCGCTCTTTCGTTTGAAGTGGCTGGATTTGTAAAAAGTGTCTACGCGGTCGATGTCTCTGAGGAAATTACCAGAAACGCACGACCGCCTCTAAATTTTCGACTGATCCTTTCGGACGGGTGCAGTATCCCCTTACCAAGAGCAAGTGTCAATGTCTGCTATAGTAATCAACTCATGGAGCATCTACATCCTGATGACGCTCTTGAACAACTGGAAAACATCGTGAAGGTGCTGGTCCCCGGGGGAGTCTATATCTGTATCACACCGAACCGGCTCACCGGGCCTCATGATATCTCAAGGCACTTTGATGCGGTCGCCACCGGATTCCACCTGCGAGAGTACACACGCACAGAATTGAGGGATCTATTCAAGGCGGCTGGATTCTCGAGAAGCGGCGTGTACCTTGCGGGAAGAGGCAGGTACCTGCGCTCACCCATGTGGCCGATCGGTTGGTGCGAGGGACTGTTGAGCGCGTTGCCGACTACCCTGCGGAGGGCTATCGGCAGCCGTCTACCGTTTAGGCTCGTTCTAGAGAGTCGGTTAGTGGGGACAAAGTAGGTCTGTGCGCCGCCCTATCCCTCGAGGATGACGACCGCAGCCGCCACTCCCGGCTGATGACTCAAGCTGAAGTGAATCGCCCCCACCCCACGCTTCCGGGCCTGGTCGGCCGCCGGCCCTTGAAGGCGCAGGGCGGGACGGCCATCTCGCTCGATCACTTCGACCTGTCGAAAGGAGAGACCCGGCGCCAGCCCGGTTCCCAACGCCTTGAAGAACGCCTCCTTGACTGCAAACCGGCCGGCCAGCGCTTGGGCCCGGTCGGCCCGCTGGGCGCACTGCGCCAGCTCGGTTGAGGTGTAGACTCGCTCCTCGAACCGCAGGCCGTGCGCCGCGAGCGCCTGCGCGATTCGTTCCGTCTCCACCACGTCGAGCCCCACCCCAAGGATCATTACACCAAGCTAACCGATCGCCCGCTCCAACTCACGAACGCAGCGCTCGATTCGCGCGTACGTCTCCGCGAAGACTCGTGGCGGCTGGTGCAGGGGATCCTGGATCGTGCTGGTGTCGATTGGCTCGGGGTCCAAGTCACCCAAGACGAGCACGTCGCGCCCGGCCCGCCCGAAGCGGTCACGGATCTCACGGCCCTGAGTGGGGTCCATGACGACGATGAGGTTAGCCAGGCGCACGCGGTCGGCCGTGACGAACTGCGACCGGTGTGCAGAGAGATCCACGCCATGGCGCGCGGCCGCGGCGACCGCCTCAGGCGGCGGCGGCCGACCGGGGCCCAGAAAGCCGGCGGAATCGACCCGCACGCCGTTCCGAGCAGACGCGCGGCGAAGCAGGGCGGCGGCGAACGGACTGCGGCAGATGTTCCCGTGACAGACCACGAGCAGCGACGTGAGGCGGGGTCGGCGGCGCAGGGCGTCGAGGACGCGCTGGCGGCGCAGCGGGTGAAGCACGCGGTCGGGTATCCGGCGGAGCCGGCTCAGAAGCTCAGCCACCCGTCACACACCTTCGCGCCGCTCGAGGACCGCGACCGCCCAGCTGCCCCGGCCCGAGCCCGAGGTGCTGGTCGTCGTCACCAGTCAGAGAACGGTCGGGGCTGAGACCGTCACCGTCTGCGTCTTGGTGCTCGAACCGCCGGCGTCAGTCACAGTGAGTGTCACGCTATACGTTCCCGCGACGGTGTAGGCATAGGTGGCGGTCTGTCCCGTGCCGGTCACGCCGTCACCCCAGCTCCAGTTGTAGGTAGCACCGGGCTGCGCCGTGGAGCTGCTCGCGTCGAAGTTGCAGGTGAGCGCGGAACAGCTGAACGTGAAAATGGGCACCGGCGGGTCCACACAGCTCACGGCGAAGGTGGCCGTGGTCGCGCCGCCGGACGGCACGGTGACGGTCTGCGGGTTCGCGCTGCTCACCGCACAGTTCGCCGCCACCCCCGAGAGCGCCACCGTGTGATGGGTTGGCAGCAGTGCGGTGAAGGTGACGCTGCCGGTGGGCGTGATCGCCTGGCTCGCGCCGCCGTCCACCGCGACCGCGTAGCCGTTCGCCGGGAGAGTCGAGCCGGTAGTGCTCGTCGTCACTGTCAGATTGCCGGGCAACACCGTGTACACGAGCAGATTGGGCGTGCCTGGGGGGTTTCCCGTGATCACGCCCGCCGTCGCGTTGGTGGTGATCCAGTTGGCTACGACATCGGACGGTGCGTCGCCAAACGTCGCCTTGTAGAGCGCGGCGACACCGGCGACATGCGGCGTTGCCATCGAGGTGCCGGTCATGTCCATCGTCAAGCCGAGGAGCCAGGTGGACCTCACGTCCTTCCCCGGGGCGTAGAGTTTCACACAGGGGCCCCAATCCGAAAATCCTGCGGCGGCGTCGCTCTTGTACCAGGTTGCGGCGACGCTGAAAGCGCCGCTCGCGCTCGCGGGCGACCACTGGCAGGCATCCGCGCTGTTGTTGCCGGCCGCCACCGCCACGAACACGCCCGAATTCCAGAGACTCGTCACCGCGGTGTTCATCGCGAGGTCGGGGCCGGGAAAGGCGATCGACATGTTCGCCACAGCGGGACTCGCGTGGTTCGCCGTCACCCAGTCCACGCCGGCGATGACATCGGAGGCGAAGCCGACGGCCGGAGTCACCCCCGCCGCGCCGCACGTTAAGAACACCCGCACGCCGTGCAGGAAGACCCCCTTGGCGACGCCCCACGTCGCGGCACCAACGGTGCCCGCCACGTGCGTGCCATGGCCGTAACAGTCCGTGCCGCCCGCACCGAGGACGTCATACACGTTGTCCGCCCGCCCCCCGAACTCGGGGTGGAGCGTCCAGATCCCCGTGTCAATGATGTACACGTGCACCCCAGCGCCCGTCGACGTGTAGGTGTACGTGCCGTCAAGCGGGAGCGCGCGCTGATCGATCCGGTCGAGCCCCCAAGGCTCGCCGCTCGCACTCATCTGCTGGGTCCCCTCCACGCTGCTCCAATGATCGGGCTCGACGTAGGCGACGAACGGGTTTTGCCGCAGCACCGCCACCGCCGCATCGGGCAGGCGCGCCGCGAATCCCTTGAGCGCGCGAGTGTAGGTGCGCAACAGGGTTCCGCCCTGCGCGTTCACCAGAGACCCGGCGAGGCCGACCGGGTCGGCCACGATATCCCGGAAGACGACGATGTATTGCCCGGTGACCACCTGCTGGGCCGCCTCCACCGCCCCCAGGACGTCGTGGCTCGGCCTCCCCAGCGCCGGCTGAGTCGGGGTCGGGGCGTCGCGGCATGCCCCCAGAAGGAGGACAACAGTAACCGCGACGGCCCGTGCGGATGACATCATGGCACCCTCGAGAGATGATCGTTGTCAGCCGAAGGAGCAAGTTCCGTTCCGAGCGGTGGGAGGGAGGTGGGGGAGGGTGCTGGCTCGCAGGGTGTGGGACCGCACGCAACGGTGTGGCGCGCGGGCATCAGCGGATCGGCAGGTCAGCACCAGTCTGCGCTTGAACGGCGCCGGCTTAGAAACCCACGATACCTTTCGCCACACAGATGGTCACAGCGAGCGGTGGCGCGGCTGCAAGTCGCTCAGGCAAAAAAACGGAGTGCCAAGCCTCAGCTTGACTTAGCCCTCACGGACCCGGCAGGACTCGAACCTGCAACTCCCGGCTTTGGAGAACGCTCAAGCCCTTTGCCTGGGGAGGCAAGGACGAAGGGTACCTTCCGCTTCCGGCTAAGCGTGTACGAGGATGGCTTGACAGGTCATTCCATAGCAGGGCGATTTCTTTCGCCCCATGAGACAGTCGTACTCGATGATGTTTCCATACCCGGTCCGGCCGACAGGGAACAACGTCATGAGCGTGAAACCCAGAGATTCGTCGAACGCGAGCGTTTCGAGGTAATTGGGCATCCCCTCGTAGATCGGGTTTACAGAGATCTCAGATTGCAGCAGCATTACCTGGGGCAGGATTTCCTTGGCGCCTCTTACGCCTTCCCTGTGTATCGATTTTCAGGGTATCGATTTTCAGGAAGATTCTCGGCGAGGAAACCGTCTGCAAGAGACTCGGGACCACCGAACCGCGCCGGCGAACTTCGACTGGGATCGGTTCCTTTACTTGTACTTGTATCTGTGCTTTGCGTGGTATGCCCCGGTGCTTTCCTTTGTCATCGGCCCATTGAAAACGGCCCGACCCGGCGCGGCTACACTGTCCCTTCCCACTCGTCTCTGCGGCTAAGACTATGCGCCTCGGGTTCGGCCTGCCCAGGGCCTCGACCGTCACTCCAGCTTCATGATCCGCGCGACTGAGGGGACACCGATTCCGTTCACCAGGAAGAGCATGTAGGGGCCGGGTGGGGCGGTCGTGCGGCTCCCGGGAAGGGTGACTGAGAGGCCGCCGATCGCCTGCGAGAAGCTCAGTGGAACCAGGCGCGTGCCTTGGTCGAACGCATGCGTCACCGAACTCAGCCGAATGAACGTCACTTTCGTAATGCTGGGGCCGTCCGGTGTCTCCACAGACACAGTCTGTCCGTACCCGACCACGTCGGGGGTCGCGCCGGTGATGTTGGGACGCGCACCCTGGAAGAGGTAGGGGGGCGAGTAGAGCTCGTAGTTCAGCTCGTCCACCGCCCCGGCGGCATCGCCGCTGCCGGTGTGGAGGACCCGTCCATCGGGGAGGAGCAACGAAGTCGAGTGGTAGATGCGGATCACTGAGTTGCTCGCCATCAGGGTCCACGTTCCGGTCGCGGGGCTCCAGAGCTCGGCGGCATGCACGGCGCCCAGGGGCTCGTTGAAGCCGCCGGCGCTCGTGCCGCCCGTTACCAGGACGTCGCCCGTCGGCAGCACGGTGGCGTTGAGATGCCGGCGGGGGAATGCCATCGGGCCGGTGTACATCCACTCCGGATTCGGCTGATTGAGGTTGATGATCTCGGCCGTGTTCGTCGGGGGGTCGCCGCCGCCCACGTAGAGAATCTTCCCCGGCTCGTACATTACCGCGGATCCGTAATCGCGCATGCTGAACTTCCGCAGCGGGCCGTCGGTCCAGCTTCCGGTGCCTGTGACGTCGAGGTAGCGGGATGGCTGCCAGTCTCCCGCGTAGAAGACGCGCCCGTCGGGCGCCACGAACGTGCGTGGATAGTACGACACCTGCAGGTCCGCCGTCGTCAGCCGACGCCAGCTGGTTCCGTCCCAGACCTCGGGGATCGTCACGTACGTTCCGCTCTCGTCCGTGCCTCCGATCGTCACGACCTCGCCGCTCGGCAGCGTGGTGTTGGTCGGATACCATCGGCCCTGGGCCATGGCCGCCCCTGCCTGCCACGAGCCGGTCCCGGCATCAAACACGTTGGTGTTCCGCAGGCCGAGACCGTTACCCATGTGCCCGCCGGCCACGAGCAACCGCCCGTCGGGGAGGAAGTCGTGGCCCGCGCAAAACAGCAGCGAGGGACTCGGCACCGCCGTGAAGGCGCTGGTCGTCGGGTCCCACACCTGCGGATCGCCGGTGTGGCCCCAGCTCAGCACCTTCCCATTGGGCAACAGGTGGAGGTGCAACTGCACGACCGGCGCCGGAAAGACGGACGACCACTGTCCCACCAGAAACTCCGGCACCGAGCCGATCTGCGGTGAGGCAGCCCGCACTGCGGGCGCACTCTGTCCGACGGCGCGCGGCGCAGCGAGGTCCCGATCGGGCAGCCCGGTCTGAGCGGCCGGCCGAGGCGCTCGCAGATCGATCGCTCCCGCTGTGGGGCGGTCGGCATCGCGACATGCGTGCAGCAGCGGAAGCAGAACGACGCACGCGCCCAAGGCTCGAACAAGTGTGGCGAGGTTTCGGCACCAGTACATGGAGCGACTCCCGAGAGGGCGGACCGCTGGCGGGCCCGCGCGGAACCGATCGCTTGCATGTCCCAGGCCGCCAGGCCGATGGAACCGAGTTCTAGGGCAAGGCATGGCGACACTTGCCGCAACTCGGGGCACGTTGTGTGGTACAGGCACCTCAGCTGTCATGTGGTGCGACCGGGCCGGTCGCGTGAGTCGAGGCGCGGCCGCTACAGGAGAAGTCAGCGCGACTGTGAGGCCATGATTCCACGCGAGGGCAACCTGTCCTCTACTTGAGGTCAAGCCGCCGGCTCGCCAGCGGTGCGACCACGCCTCGACCGTCCCGCCCCAAGGGGGTGGCGCGACCGGGGAGGGGCCCAGCGCGTTGGGTGTGGGACCACGCACAACGCCGTGCGACGCGCGGACATCAGCGGGCCAGCACCAGCGCTACGATGCCCCCCGCTCGGACTGTCGTCGGTGGCGGCGTGCGAGGAGAAAGCCACCGCCTGGCGTCCAAAGGGTTCGCTTCTTCGAGCGACCATCCAGACCATGCCACGACGGTCAGCTCGGTTGGCTTGCTCCCCGCAGCCATCCACCACATGGCGCAAACTCGGTGCCACGAGCTACTAAGGAATCGCTTTTATGGCGCGGCGAGTGGCGTAAGACCCGTCATCGCGATGCAAGTCGCGAACGTGGATTGCTGCAACATTGCGGCCTGGTCGCCACAGCAGGAGGAATCGGCTTCGCGGGGGTCAGAGCACGTCCCAGTCGGCGGGCGTGATGTGCCACGCCGACGGATCGAAGAGCTCCGGCCCGGTCTCTGTGAGCTCCTGGGCGATCAGGTTGAGCGGCCGGGGATTGAAGCGCTCAGGGACGCGCACGAAGCCTACCTTCCCCAGCTCGCCGAAGTGCGGATGCAGGCCCATCGTCACGCCCAGGACCGCCCCGTCGCGCCGATCGGCCTCAAGCCGGGTGCGGATGAGCCGACGAAGCGCCGCGTCCTCGCCCGCGGCGCAGCCCAGGTCCATGAACACCGTGCAGCGGGTGTCGAACAGCGCCGCCGGCCGGGTCACGACGTACGCTGAAAGCTGGCCGCGTCGCGCGAGCGCCCACACCCTGTAGTCGCCCCTCGGCTTCTCCAGGAAGCGCCAGCGGAGGTAGCGGATGTTGCGCTCGAGGCCCACAGCACGCCCGCGGGCGAAGTCGCGGACCAGCGGCTCAAAGCGGGCGTCCAGCCGGTCGAGTAGGACGATCTCCTCGGCCGGCTCGAGCGCCGGTGTGCGGAGCCTCAGCGCGCGGACGACCGGTTGGAGGAGCCAGCCGAGCCACCGCCCCGGCGTGCCCAAGCGGAGATGCAAGGCAAGCAGCGCGCCGAGGTCGAGCGGCGCCACGTAGACCGGAATCCCAGCCACCACAGTGAAGCGGTGGTTGCGGACAAAGCCCGGCAGGCTCCTTCCGCGCGCGTTCGGAAACAGGTAGATGAGATCGACCCCCTCGGCACGCAGGCGCTCCAGCAGGAAGCCGCACATAGCGCGGAACACACCTTGACGGCGGTAGGCGCTCAGCGTACCCAGGTCCGTGAGCAGGGCACCCATCGCCGGCTGGCCGCGGAAGCGCATCCGGAAGCGCAGTGCGTGGAAGTAACCGCAGAGCCCCCCCTCTGCCTCGGCGACGGCAATCAGCGAAGGGAGTTCGTTCTCGAGGTACTGCCACTCCCACAGGGCCCGGTCGAACACCTGCGTCTTGTGCGCGCCGGTCTCGCGATACACCTCGTCTATGCAGCCGCGCAGAGCTTCATAGTCGGCGGGACCCGCCTCCCGCACTCGGAACCCCGTCACTACTCCCACCTTACCACGACCCCAAGCGACACGAGCGGAGCCACCACGCCTAGCCACGGTTCGCTCCTCGCTCACGGGACCCGCCGCTCAAGCTTGACGCCCAGCTCTTCCAGCACCATCCGCACGGGCGCGAAGCGAAATTCGCGGACCAACCGTGCGAGCTTGCATTCGTTGCGGGCGATCCCAACCCGATGGCGGAAAGAGCGCAGCAGACCGACGCCGCGCACCCGAGGCTGGCCGGGGTCAAACTCCCAAGGATGCAAGTAGACGACCGCCGGCTGCCCCGCGCGCTCAAGGCGCCGGATGGCCCAACGTGTCAGCCACAGCGGGTAGAGCCGGAGATACCCGCCGCCAGCCACGGGCAGCCGCGCGCCCCCGAGCTCGCACACGGAGAGGGGAACCTCCCATATGCCCTCAACGCGGCGATGGATGGCGGGTGGCGCATCGGGGACACCGTAGCGATCGTGGTGCGCCGGGAAGATGGACGAGTCGTAGCGGTAGCCGGCCCGGTCGAGCACCCGCAGCGCCCACAGCGTTTGCTTCGTGACCGAAAACGTTGGCGCGCGGTAGCCGAGCACCGGCTGCCCGCTGAGCTCCTGGAGCAGCGTGCGAGAGCGCGAGACCTCATCGAAGCAGGCGTCTTCGCTCAAGGCCCAGAGCGGAGTGTGAGACCAGCCATGGCTCGCGACCTCGTGCCCCGCCCCGGCGATGTCGCGCACCAAGTCAGGGAGCCGCTCCGCCACCCACCCGAGCACAAAGAAGGTCGCGTGTACGTCCGCTGCGGCGAGCAGGTCGAGCAGACGGCGGACGTTGTCGGCGACTCGCAGCTCGCAGCGCGGCCACGCGCGACGCGGTATGGCGCGGGCGTAGTTCTCGACCTGGAACCAGTCTTCCACGTCGATCGAGAGCACGTGGCTCGACGCCACCCGTGCGCCCCCTGGAGCCGCGAGCGTATCGCGCAACCGGCGCTCGCCGAAGCCACGCACTTGTGGCCCAGCCGCCACAACCGGCGCCTCAAGGCTCAGCTGGCTCCGTGCGGCCGTACGATGCCTCCTGACGGTAGCGCCGCCGGAGAGGGCAAGAATCGGACCCGGCCAGGCCGCCGCCGGAAAGCGCACGCGCCCAAGGCGACCGCCTTGAGCGCAGGGGAGTGCGCCGACTCGGAATCGAACCGAGAACCTACTGATTAAGAGTCAGTTGCTCTGCCAGTTGAGCTATCGGCGCGCGGGCGGAAAAATCGTCACGCGGAGCACCCAAAGCAAGCACGCGCCCCGAC
>Ga0209236_1000010_pt1 | contig 80966 bp, 91 predicted proteins | sample GraSoi013_1_40cm_FD_185819 | JGI IMG/M metagenome (GOLD analysis project Ga0209236, IMG submission 185819) | Grasslands soil microbial communities from the Angelo Coastal Reserve, California, USA - Sample 09_27_2013_1_40cm (SPAdes) (version 2) | ecosystem: Environmental > Terrestrial > Soil >... | reverse complement strand
GGCTGATAATGCGGGATTTCTGGATGTTGTATTCTGCGGAGGCAGTTGTCTAGGCTTTCGGTTTGGAGTCTGGTTTTGCCGGAGGCTTTGCAGCGGGTTTTGCTTCCGGTTTGGCGGGTGTTTTCGTTTCGGCTGGGGCCGGCTTTGAATCTTTAGCAGGCGCTTGTTTTGACTCCTTGGCCGAGGCTGGTTTAGCTGGCTCAGCTTTCTTTTCCGGAGCCGCAGGCTTAGGTGCCGCAGGCTTGGGGGCTGCAGGGGCAGGCTTCTCTTCTTCTGCTCCCTTCTTCCTCGAGACTCTCTGTTCCTTGGGAAGATTTCTATTCTTTATGTAAGCTGGAACCATCTTGTCGGCAAGTTTCGAATCGCCATAGACTTCCACCTGGCATACCGCTGAGGATCCACCGGTCCGGGTTCGGACGCTTCGAACGTATACCTTGTCCTGCTGAGTCTTGAAGTGATCAGAGGCGATCTTTCGAATGGCCAAACGGTCGGGAGTCCCAGAACCTTCATGGTGGACGATTAGTTTTGCGTCCTTTCGGCCCAGAAGCGGATTGATGTGTTCGGCGATTATCTCGACGCTCAACTCTTAGCCTCCACCGGCTTCTGAGCTGCCTCTCCGATAACTACACTGTTGATCTGTAGGGTATCTTCTCCGACGATCCGCCCGCGAACAAGCTTCCTCCGCCTTTCCCCACGATCACTTGGCTTGAAGCCGACTCCACCCGAGAGCATCGCTCTCTTCTTGGCCCCTCCCTGAATATCGAAACGCATCGGAATGCCATCCTTGTCAGTGCCACCAGTGATCTTGAGCTTCATGTTTCCAATCCCGAGAAGTTTTCCATCAACCTCATCCCCGATCGCTTTTCCGACAAGGGCCTGCGCCTTCGCTCCCTCGATCGTAGCGGCTTTCGATGTCTTGCTCGCAGGATCCGATACGATGAGCTGGAACTTGGCCATGTTTTGTTAATAGACTCCGTTGGAAGCGAGTTCCCTGAGGCCGTTAATAAACGTCGTTCGAGTCATGACACCACTCCCAAGGCACTTTTTGCCGAGATACCAGCCAGCTCGTCAAGTAACGTGAGCTCTCCTGGGGAGAGGTGGTCTCTGAACTTTGTAGAAAGGGTCGTCGCATGCTTTACGGGAACATCGACATAGAGAACGTCTCCCTCGAAAATATGTCTACCAACGATCGGCTTGTCGATGGAAACTGCAACTTGTTTTCCCTTTCCCACTTCTGTTACGTCTTTCCCCTGGTCTTGGACTCTTAGGACTATGCCAATGCGCTTCCCGCTGCTGTTGATCACCGGATACTTCGGTTTGACGATTCCCTCGAGGATCTCGACCCCAACTATAGCCGGGTCGTTTCTGCGGAAGACAAATCCCTTGAGAATCTTCATCTTACCCGGACGGATAAGCAGCTCCATCTCCGCCTTGACGCCCGCACTTCTCTGAGCCTCAACCCATCTTGAGTAGTCTTCCAAAACGCGATAGATTATGTCGCCCCTGAATACCGGAATTCCTCTTTCTTTGATCTCTTCCTCCGCGTCAGGCAACAACTTGACGTTGAACCCGAGAATCGCGGCCAGGTACGGGTCTTTCGCTCGAACGACCTCAGCCTCCACGACATCTCGTCTAGAGATTTCGCCTACATCTGCGAGACGTATGGGTACCTTGGAAATGGAAAGGGAGGTTGTGAGAGCCTCTAAGGAACCGAGGGCGTCAGCTTTCACGATAACTCCAGTTCGATCAGTACTAACCTTCACCGACTCGACCTCGCCAAGCACCCTCTTCTCTAGATCCACTCGCTTCGACGGGTTGTCTACTCCGTAGATGGGAGAACCTGCAATCGCGTCATCGAGACCTTGAGCTGCGATCTTGATTCCCGCGGCGGCATCGACATGTTCCACGTGGCTGAACTTATCCCTGGGATCGCGGATCTCGTCAAGGGGCTTCGGTACGAGTAGAGCTCGGACCCGTGTTCGTAGGATCCCGTTCCGTCCAGCGAGTACTATTTCGTCATCTACCTTGACCGTTCCGTCATAGATCATAGCGTCAATAGTGACTCCGAGGCCAGGTTCCTCTTTCACCTCTAGAACGGTGCCTTGCGCCGGACCCGCACTAGTCGTTAGTTCTCCCTTCATGAAGATCTGGGTGAGCCCGACCAGCATGGCCATCAGTTCCGGCAGGCCTTCTCCTGTCTTGGCGCTTGAGGGTACGAGGGCGATCGTTTTGGAGAAGTCTTTGATCCTGTCGAATCGATCAGCGCGGAAGCCATATCGGGACAGAGTTCCCATCATCGTGTAGATTCTATTATCTAAATCCGTCAAGACTTCGGGTCTCTGCTTTTCTGTATTGGCGAGAAATGAGCCATCAGGGGATGACTTCCATCCTGGAACCGCATCGATCTTGTTGCAACATACCAGAAAAGGTGTTTTTCGAGCCTTGAGGATGTTCAGGGATTCGACGGTTTGGGGCTCGATTCCTTTGGTTAGATCGATTACGAGGACGGCGACGTCTGCAGCGGATCCCCCTCGCTTGCGCAGATTGCTGAAAGTCTCGTGACCTGGAGTGTCGATGAATAGGATTCCGGGAACTTCGATCTTGAGGTTAAACCTGGCCAGAAGGGGTCCGCAGATCTTCGTTATAGTTTGAGCGGGAATGAGGCTGGCGCCGATCCACTGAGTGATCTGGCCCGGTTCTCGGGCGGCTACCGAGGTGCCTCTAATCTTGTCGAGGAGCGTGGTCTTCCCATGGTCCACGTGTCCGAGGACGACTGCGATGGGTGAACGAATTGCCATATCTGGGAAGGCTCCACATTGCCCTCCATTTTTCCCATGTCTGCATTAAAACCTTGATTGTTCTTCGAAGGAGCCCTTGAGGCTATATCGGGTCGTGGAAGAATATTGATGATTCTTTCTTCGCGTTCCAGAGGCTATCAGATGCATGAATGATATTGGCCGTTATCGATAACGATAGGTCGCCTCTTATCGTGCCTGGCTCAGCTGTCTGCGGATTGGTGGCGCCGATGACCTTACGCAGCACGTCAACAGCGTTCGAGCCCTCAAGAATCATCAGCACGACAGGCCCCGAAGTGACATGATCTACGAGTTCTTGGAAGAAGGGTTTTCCCTTGTGAACCGCGTAAAGCGTCTCTGCTTCCTTTCTCGATATGTTGTGTAGACGTAACTGTTTGATCGCGAATCCTTTCCTCTCCAGCCTCGACAGAACTTCACCGGCAACCCTCGATTGGAGGGCTTCAGGTTTGAGGAAAGCGAATGTCTTGTTGTTGGAGTGGCTGCTCAGCGTCCTCTCTCTCTCTTCCCGTAGTAAGCAGTCCACTTCAGCTTACGAGAATCCCTCTTGAAGGACAAAGTGCTGACTCTGCAACGGCGCGAGCAAAAGTAGAGTATCGTGCCGTCGTTCTTCACGTGCATTATGCCCGTGGAGTTGGGAAAATTCTTCCCGCAGAAGCTGCACTTAAACGTCTTTGGCGTCGCTTACGCCCTACCTGATCTTTTTCGCTTCTCTCTCAGTCTCTCGAAGCATGAGAACGTCGTTAAGCCGAATAGGTCCCTTCACGTTTCTAGTGATAATTCGTCCTTTATCGCGGCCTTCTAAGACTCTGACTCGAACCTGAATAACTTCTCCCGTAACCCCGGTCCGTCCGATGACTTGTGTGACTTCGGCCGGGATGAGTGGTTCGTCGGACCTGTCTTTTCCCTTGCTCACTTGCCTGCGCCGGTCTTCTTGATATTCTCAACTATCTTCAAGATATCCTTGAGAGATTGCGCACCGTCGCCAGGCTCGACGACTGAGATCGCAGCGGATCCAACGTCTAGTCCAGCGGATTTGCCTAGCTCAAGCTTGCTGGGAACGTAGAGGTATGCGATCTTTCTCTCTTCGCACAAGATGGGTAGATGGGCGACTACTTGCGGAGGCTCAACATCCTCTGCAATAACTACTAGTTTGGCGATTCCTCGCTCTATTGCCTTGGTTGATTCGTTTGTGCCTTTCCGGAGTTTTCCGGTGTCCTTTGCTACCTGTAGAAGTTGATAGGCCTTGTCAACGGCTTCTTTGGGAACTTGGAATCGTACGTAAACGGATTTTTGTGCCATCCAGACTCACTCTCATCGGCCAGCAGGCTGGGCGGTGCCCGGCTTTTATGAACGTTTCGACAGCGATGGAAACAACACTAAATATGGCGCGGGGCTGATGCGTCGCAGATATGTCCCAAGCACCGCCAAAGCCACCGGCGCAACCAAAGGCGCCAGCGCCAGCCGCAGCAAAGCCGAAACAGAAGAAGCTCCGGATGAGGAGCGAGCTTTACGAGATTTCCGGCTCGACGACGAAGCTGAAGAATCGGAAGTGTCCACGGTGCGGCTCAGTTATGGCGTCTCACAAACAACCGACCCAGAGATGGGTTTGCGGGGCCTGTAGCTTCACCGATTACGGGCCTAAATGACCTAGTCTATTTTTCCACAAGACGCGTTGCGGCTAGGACAACTAGTTCTGTCGGATTCTATCGAACTCTGATGGCGAACTTTCCGGGAACCTTGATCTGCATGAGATGGGCGACTTCAGAGTTTGCCGGTTCGAGCACAACAACGAAGCCCGTCCAGTCATCACTTAGGTTGGTGGACTTGCAGTTTGGGCACACGGGACCAGCGCTGATCATGCGGCAGTTCTTGCATGCTTTGTCTGTCAAGCTGCTGCTTTACGCTCCAGCTTCGGCGGTTTCCCTTTGAGGTCCTCTTCGATCCATTCTATTCTGCCTAGAAACGGTTGACGTAGCGTGATTCCAATCTTTCCTCCTGAACCGCCTCTGGGAAAGCTGACGGCGATTATTCGTCCCCTGACCATGTTTCCTTTTCCAAGATTTCGGTGACTCTCGCGTCCGGCGAGTACGCCGTGCTTCTCATCGTAGGTAATGAAATCGTCCATAATCTGTGACACATGTAGGAGAGCATCTTCTGGGCCTATTCTGACGAATGCTCCGAAGTCGGTAACCTCGACGATTTCTCCCTCCACAACCTCGTGGAGTTCTGGGAAGAAGGTGAGCAGTTTGAAGACTGATTTGTGATGGGTTGAGCCGTCGCCGGGGAGGATCTTACCGGTTGTCTCGACGTCAACATCGGTGACTAGGATGACGTACCCGAGTTCTTCGTCCACATAGTTCTCGTACTTGAGCTTGATCTGCTCGCGAGCAACTTCATCGATGGGTTGCCCGAACTTTTGTGGAGGAATCCGTACGACGTCCTCGACTGTCACTATTCTGAACATATTCACGGAAGGCGGCTGAACGCGTTATTTTAGGGCTCCGCTCGGCACTCGCCTGGATCCAAGTTTAGGTCTTGGTTCGGATGTACCAGAGAGCAAGTTTCCTGAAGGCGATGGCTCGGTGCGAGTACTTGTCCTTGAATTCGGTTCCGCCTTGGGCAAATGTCTTCCGAGCGCCCCTTGGGATGAATATTGGGTCAAATCCAAAGCCCTGCTTTCCAGCAGGCTTGTGCGATATCGTCCCGTCCACTTTTCCCGAGAACTCTTGAGTCGAATCCCGGGGAGATGCGACGGCCAGAGAGGCCTGAAAATATGCGTCTCGTCGAGTCTGTCGAGCCATCAGGCGCAAGAGTCCTCTAACACCAATGGTGTCGTGGACGTATGATGAGAAGGGACCGGGAAAACCGTTCAAGACTTTGACGAAGAGACCCGAGTCTTCCAGCAACACCGTGCGGTTGTATTTTTTGGCGGCTTCTTCCGCGGCGAACTTGGCTATCTTACTCAAGTTGGTGCTCTGGATCTCGGTCTTCGGAGAAGCCAGCATTCGGATCTTTATTCCGAATGGATCAAGAGTTCTCCGTGCTTCCTGGTACTTGTGACGGTTCTGGGTCACGAACCAGAGTGTTCGTTTATCGGATGGCGAAGTATCTGCCTCTCCGTGCTATCTCCGCGGCTTTCCGAAGACTCGATCTCGCCATCTCTTCACCAACGACTTCGCGATAGCCCTTCGCGACCCTTCTGAGCGAACTTGTAGCGTCGAGAGCATGAGTAGCAATCAGCGATCTTTGGAGTAGGTGCAAATCGCTTCCATGGTCTTCACGGTCCGTTGATTTGCGGGCCATCCCGAAATCTACCATGAACGGCTTTTCGTCTACTGGCACGATGATGTTTGATGTCGTGAGGTCGCCGTGTGTAATTCCTGCCGAATGAAGGTAGCCGACCTGTCTACCTAACTCTTCGAGAAGAGAGGCTCGGCGTGCGTTACTCATCGTATCAATGATGTCTCTGGCGAGCAATCCATCGATGAACGTCATAATGATGGTAGACCGTTCGAGATCGAGCCCGAGAATACTAGGAAGCCTGGCTCCCGCAACCTTGCCGTCTCGGATTGCGGCTGATTCCTTGATGGTCCTTTCCTTTCTGATATTTGCATCTAGCTGTTCGTGACGGTAGCCCTTTCGAACTCTTCGCTTTACAACAACTTTCCATGGAGGCAACTGCGAGAGAAAGAGGTCCGCCTCGGCGCCTCGGTGTAGCGGTTGGAGGTCTAAGGTCGAGGAATCCATGGAACATCAATTTCGTCTAGACGCCATCGTGGATTGACAAAGCTTTCTGGAACAGGAACTGTAATGCCGGATTCGAAGGCCAGTCTTCCAGAGCAAGCGATCTGAGCACCGCAATCTCCAGAGTACTGGAGCGGAACAGGGTGAAACGTCGCCCCGTGATCCGCTGCGACTAACCGGATCATCTCTCTAAGACGCTGGTTCGCGGCGACTCCTCCGGCAAGAAGGACCTCTTTCTTCCTTGTCTGAACCAAGCTGCGCTCAACGGCCTCCGCGAGCATCGCGAAGGAGACCTCTTGGATCGAGAAGCAAATGTCTGCCAGAGACTTACCTTCGCTTAGAAGTCGAATTGCAGCGGTCAGCAGTCCCGAATATGCGACGTCATTTCCCTTTACAGTATAGGGTAACGGAAGTAGGGTACGACCATCCTTCGCTGTTGACTCAACAGCGACCCCTCCAGGGGATGGGAGTTTCGACTCCCTCGCAAACATATCAAGAAGGTTTCCAAGAGTAATGTCTTCGGTTTCACCGTATATTCGCCATCGTTTGTTCAGGTGAACGGCGATTGCGGTATGTCCGCCGGAGACTAGAACTGCAAGAGGATCATGTGATCGTCCAGCAGCCATGGCTAGGTCGAGATGAGCGACACCATGATGCACGGGGACAAGAGGCTTGTCCAAGTAAAGAGCAAGAGCCCTCGATATCGTGGCTCCTATTCTGAGGCATGGTCCAAGACCCGGTCCTGCGGAATAGCAGACGGCGTCCGGAGAGACTCCATCTTCAACTCCTTGGAGGGCTTTCTCTATCACACCGCTTGAGACCTCATTGTGATGCTCGGCCGCTTTTCTGGGATGGATCCCGATCCCGGTCGGAGGCCGGTAGGTAGAGTTCACGTTAGTGAGTATCCGCTCCTGATCGTCGATCATACTCGCCCCGAAGGTATGAGCGGTCGACTCTATTCCTAGGAAATACAATGATCTTGGGATTGAGTACAGTTCACTTGGTTAAGTTATTTCTCACGGTTTAGACCGCGTCATATCTGAAGCAGTTAGTTGCGTGGTCGTTCACCATTCCAACAGCCTGCATGAACGCATAACAGATCGTAGGGCCGACGAACCGTAAGCTCCTTTTGCGAAGGTCTTTGCTCATAGCATCGGACTCATTGGTCGTCGCAGGAATCTCGCTGAGGGACTTGAATGCGTGCTTGATTGGTTTGTCGCCCACAAATCGCCAGATGTATTTGTCAAAAGAACCGAGTTCCCTCTGTATCTCTAGGATTTGTCGTGAGTTGTTGATGGTGGCCTGGATCTTGAGACGGTTACGTATGATTCCAGGGTCTCGAAGAAGACGTTGGACGTCCTTGTTCTTGTAATGTGCAATGTTCGCAGGCTCGAAGGCCTGGAATGCTTTGCGGTAGTTTTCGCGTTTGTTCAGAACTGTCTGCCAGCTGAGCCCTGCTTGTGCACCCTCCAATACAAGAAATTCGAACAGAGTCCTGTCATCGTGCACCGGGACGCCCCATTCCTTGTCGTGGTACTCAACCATGAGCGGGCTGTTGCCCATAGTCGCCCACTGACACCTCTGAAGCGTAGTTTCTTTCAATTCGTCTCTACAAGCTGACTGGGCAGTTTCCACTAGTTATCTTGCAAAGGTTAAATTTTGCCTGTGGGACAAATACGGTCTCCAGATATTGGAGGAGTGAACCATCAGAAAACTAGTTGTGTTATCATTTGTAACGCTTGATGGAGTTATGCAAGCCCCAGGCGGACCCGAGGAGGATACGAGTGGCAATTTCAAGCATGGAGGATGGTCTGTCGGCTACTGGGACGGTTTTATGGAAAAGGTCATGGGTGGGCAGATGGGAAACCCGTACGACCTATTGCTTGGCAGGAAGACCTACGAGATATTCGCATCCTACTGGCCAAAAGCAAAAAACGATCCGTTCGCGGACAGACTGAACAAGGCTAAGAAATACGTCGTCTCGAAAACGCTTAGGAAACTTGACTGGGAGAATTCCACGCTCGTCAAGGGTAACATCCCAGAAGAGATGAGGAAACTTAAGAAACAGGATGGACCTGAATTGCAGGTTCACGGTAGTTCCGATCTTATCCAAACTCTTCTAAAACACGATCTCGTTGATGAGTTCTGGTTGAAAATCTATCCTATTACCATAGGACATGGCAAGCGTCTCTTCGGCGCCGACACCATACCGGCTTCTTTCAAGGTTCTTGAAAGTAAGACCTCCCCTGCGGGCATTATTGTAGCCACATATCGACGAGACGGAGAGATCAAAACTGGAACCTTTGACTTGAGTAATCAAACAAGAGAACTCAAGCCCTCGAAACAGTGATCTCGATAAAGCAAGCCTGTATATCCTTCCGGAGCACCTCTTACGCATAGGTGGCATTAGTCTGCAGCCTGAAATCAACATAGGCACCCTTGGCCATGTCGACAATGGGAAGAGCACCATCGTCCAAGCGCTGACAGGGGTTTGGACTGCTAGACACTCTGAAGAGCTGCGACGAGGAATCACGATCCGTATTGGATATGCTGACGCCTCATTCTACGAGTGCCCGTCTTGCGAGCCTCCTTTCAACTATTCAACGAGCAAGATTTGTCCGAACTGCAAGAGCGAGACCAAGTTCCTGAGATCAGTTAGTTTCGTCGATTGTCCGGGTCACCACAGCCTAATGGTTACAATGCTGTCCGGGGCGGCGATCATGGACGGATCAATGTTCGTTATCTCAGCCAACGTCAAGTGTCCGCAAGCACAGGATCGAGAGCACATGCTGGCCGCGCAAATGGTCGGGTTGCGCAAGATGGTGGTAGTGCAGAACAAGATCGACGTGGTAGATCGGGCCCGAGCTAGATTGAACTATCAGGAGATTCGTGAATTTACGAAGGACACGGTTGCTGGGGATGCTCCGGTGATACCGGTTTCAGCACAGCACAAATTGAACATGGATGTCTTGATTGCCGCGATCCAAGAAAAGATTCCCACTCCCAAACGTGATTCATCAGTTGCGGCGAGAATGTCCATTCTTCGATCATTTGACGTCAACAAGCCAGGTACCGAAGTGGAGGATATTCTGGGAGGAGTTGTTGGAGGGTCTGTGGTCCAGGGGATTTTCAAGAGAGGAGAGGAGATCGAGATCAAACCTGGAATCAAGGTGGGCGAGTCGAACCGGGTCACCTACGAAAAGCTCATCGCGAACGTAGAGACATTGCAAGCTGGCGACGGAGAAGTAAAACAGGCAACACCGGGCGGATTAGTCGCTGTTGGACTCGACTTGGATCCATCAATAACAAAATCGGACGGGCTTGTAGGAAATGTCCTCGGAAGATCAGGCACGTTGCCCGATATTCTGGAAAAGGTCAGCCTTGATGTTGATCTATTCGAAAGAGCTGTCGGGACTGAACAGCTGGTCCCTGTGCAGAAGATCAAGATGAACGAACCTCTAGTGCTCAACGCAGGAACCGCGGTTACTTCAGGGTTGGTAGTATCAGCAAGGGAAGACATAGCGGACGTCCAACTAAAGAAACCTATCTGTGCTGACCCCGGATCCAAAGTCGCCCTAAGTCGAAGGATTGGGGAGAGTTGGCGCTTGATAGGATTCGGAACAATAAGGTAGTATTACATCTGATCATGGCCTATACAGAGCCAGAGGATTGCGGATACTCTCAATGAGCATGTCGACGAGGCGACGTAATCAGGGGTAATCGTGTCTTCACCAAACCACCCGTTTGTAGAACTCCCTTTACAAACGCAAACCCTAATTTCCGCGGAGGAGTTAACTACAATTGGTTGAAGGCGAGACGTGCGACTTCGTTGCTTCAGCGTCTTGGCGCCTGTTCCGGGATTAGCTATTCTCGCCGCAGGCGTCGCGACCTTTTACTACTACTACAACCGTTTTGCAGTTCTCGGTGACCCGTCAGGCTTTACGGCCTTACTCTGGGATTTTTTTGAGATCGCGAGCGGAGCCGTTCTGATAGTAATAGGAGCTCTTGCCCAGATCAAATGGTCCAAGCTTCGGGCCTCCGCTATCCTCCTTCGCAGACTCGTCCTGGCTTTTGGGTTGATCGTTCTGGGCTTTGTCTTCGTGATCATAGAAGTGGCAACGGACACGCTAGTGTGTGTGAACCCACCAGCTGGATTCGGGCCAGCGCGAACATGCTTACAATATGGCTATGTTCACCAATTTCTCTGGCTAGGGGCCTTGGGTTTTGGCATGGTACTCCTCGGAATCCTTGCTAGTGCTTTGGCGGAGAAGAGGCAACTTCAACCCCTCGACCCACTCCAGTCTTCGAGCCACTTGAGCGCAGCATTTGTGGCCATGACGCAGGGATTTCTGCACAAGTAAATTTCCAGCATGCTTGTTATTGACGCAGCCGCTGTTCGACTGCTCATGCTTTTCATAGTCTATCAACAATTCATCTTAGCTTTGGGTTGAAGAAGGTGGGTACATATGAGAAAACTCATAGGACTCGGAACCATTCGATGAGAACCAACCAGCCTCTCACAGTTATTCTCGATACCAGCTTTCTCATTGCGATGCTTGAACAAAGAAGAGATATCGACGAGGAAGTACGAGACCTCATCAAAGGCCCGGTCCGGGTCGCGACTCTCGACATGGTAGAACGCGAACTCCAACGCCTCGGAAGAACTCGGTCCTCGAAAACTGGCGGTCTCGCGGGTGCCGCTCTTGAACTCTTGAAATCCAGAAAATACCCGATCTTCGCATCCGGAGTAGACACCTCGGATACAGACGCTGCGATACTTTCTTTCTCATTAACCAAGAATGAGCCATTAGCCGTCGCGACCGTTGATCGCAAATTGAGGACCGCTCTAGCCAAGCTTGGCTTACCAGTGATCTGTCCAATGCGTCGTCGAGGGTTGTTGATTTCAAAGAAGGTTTCTCCCAGTTCGACTTAAATAACGCCGACCCGGGGACCGCGGTGTAATCAAGGGATCAATAGTTTGGCAAGGCTCTACTCTGGTAAGAGAGGAAGTTCAGGGTCAACAAGACCTGTTAGTAGACGTCCGCCTGCCTGGTTCAAATACGAGCCTGAAGAGGTAGAAGCCCTTGTTCTGAAACTGTCCAAAGAGGGAAACACCCCAAGCCTCGTCGGGCAGATCCTCCGAGACAAGTACGGCATTCCTCTCGTTTCACAAATTGCCGGCCGTCGCCTTGAACACATCCTCCCAGTAGAAAGTCGCACAAAGCTTCCTGAAGACCTAGACAATCTACTGAAAAAAGCGACAAGCGCGACAAGACACCTTGAAAAGAACCGGAAAGACTACCCAAACAAGAGGGACCTGGCATTGATCGAGTCGAAGATCCATCGGCTTGTATTTTATTATCATAAGATTGGAAGAATTCCTAAAGATTGGACATACAAGCCAATTGCAGCCTCACTCGACTAGCCTCAACGAGCGTCGACTAGACCTCCAGCGAACCGCCGACGAAACCGCGTCGATAATCCGAGAAGCAGCTTCTAAAGAATCAACGATCCTGACAGTAACGCATTTCGACGCCGACGGTCTAACAGCCGGCGCAATATCGTTTGAAGCTGTAAAACGTCTCAATACGATTGTTCACATGCGAATAGTGGAGAATCTCAGCGAGAGAACGATTGAGGAGATCGGAGCAGTTGACGCTGACTTCATCATGTTTTCAGACATAGGCAGCGGTTATCTCGACATTGTATCGAAAGGGCTCAAGAATCGGGAGATCGTTATTGCCGACCATCATCAAGTGTTGGGTGAGCCTCCGCCGAATCTCCATCATTTCAACACTCACCTAATGGGTTTCAACGGCTCGGAAGAGATCAGCGGGGCAGGAACAGCCTATCTCCTCGCAAAAGCCATAGACCAGAAGAACGTAGATCTTTCCCCCCTAGCTATTGTTGGATGTCTTGGGGACCAACAGGATAAGGGTCCCAAGAGATCTCTAATCGGCCTCAACACTGAGATTCTAGAAGACGCGGTCAAAACGAAACTGGTCGAAGTCACCCAGGACCTGGTCCTGTTCGGACGACAAACAAGACCCATTCATCGTGCAATCGCATCAACCACGACACCGTTCCTGCCAGGCCTAAGCGGTGAGGAAGACCGCTGTCTAGCTCTTCTTGATTCCGTAAACATTCCCACCAAAGTTGACGATCGTTGGAGAACAATCTCTGATCTCTCGCTTGAAGAGAAGAAGCGGCTTGTCGACAAGATCATTCAACACATGATCTCCCTGAAGCTCAGTGGAGAGGTGGCGCTTGAGCTGATAGGGTCTGTTTACACCTTGAGCAAGGAAGAACCTTCAACGCCGCTTCGCGACGCCAGGGAATACGGATCTCTCCTGAACGCTTGCGGCCGCATGGGTAAACCGGGTCTTGGGGTAGCATTGGGCCTCGGGGACCGTGGAGCAGCGTTCGAGGAAGCCCAAGGAGTCTACTCAGAGTACCGAAAATTCTTGTCAAAATACATGAACTGGATAACCTCTGATCCCAAGTCACTGGTTCAGAAGGGACACTTGGTAATTGTTAGGGGCGAGGGAGTGATCGATGAAAACATGACGGGAGCCGTCTCTTCAATACTCTCCTCTTCGAACCTCTTCGGTGGATCGAAGGTAACTTTGGTCGTGACTGCGACAAAGGAGGGCGAGTCAAAAGTCTCCGCGCGTGGAACTGATCAGTTGATCGAGAAGGGACTTAATCTTGGGAAGATTCTTCAGGACCTCTCTCCAAAGTACGGAGGTTACGGAGGCGGTCACGCGATAGCCGCAGGCGCAACCGTAGAGCGTCAGAGCCTCGAATCATTCCTCACACAATTCGAAAAGACTATCGAGTCGACAATCAAGTGATCAAGGCACAGATCAAGATCTCGACACCGAACAGGGCAACATCCAGGTCGCTTGTAGCATCGGTCCAGCCGGATAACTTGAACATGAAAGGTCTCACAGTGAAGGGAAAAGCGTTGGACCGCTCAGCATCTTTCGGGCTCGAATTCGAGGGAAAGATTGAAACATTCATATTCACCTTGGACGACCTCCTCCGCTGTCTCCAAGCAGCAAAGGAGACGCTGACAAAAGTATCAAACTAAGAAAATGGAATAGAGACTGTGTCAAAGACCACCAAGAAAGTGCGGGACAAGTGGAGAACCAAGGAGTGGTACTCCGTGTACACCCCCGCCTACTTTGGAGAACAAAACGTCGCCGGAATTCCTTGCGAGGATCCAAAGAAACTTATCGGCCGAGTCGTGGAAACCACGCTTTACGATATTACGAATGATTTCTCCCACCAGTCCATCAAACTCTACTTCCTAATCACCTCCATAACGGGCGACCGGGCTGATACAATTCTCAAGAGCCACGAGTACTCTACTGACTATCTCAGAAGCCTTGTCAGGCGTGGAAGTACTCGCTGCGATGGGATTTTCACCGGTCGAACAGTTGACAACTATCTTACACGAGTCTACATCGTGGGATTCAGCCACGGCAGAATAAACGGGTCGCAGGAGCATGGGATACGACAGGTCATGGGCAAGATCGTTGCAGAAAAGGCGTCGAAGCTGACTTACTCGCAGCTTTGCCATGAGATGGTTCTCGGGAAAATGGGATCCGACGTCTATAACGAAGCGAAGAAAGTCTGCCCCTTGCGTCATATCGGTGTGCGCAAATCGAAACTGCTCTCCATGCCATTGACCCTGGAAGGAGCAGAGCCCAAGAGCAAGGCCCCCGAGGAAGTCATCGAAGCTATTCCTGAAATCGCCGCGGTTACTCCAGAGCCAGCAGCGTAGCGCTGCCACTCTTGAACCTGCAATTCGGCAGTTCCGGAATCCGAGGCAAATATCCTGAAACTGTAAATTCCTCAGTTGCCTTCGAGCTAGGGAGGCTCGTTCCAAGGATTATGGGGGAAGAGCTGGCTCTTGGAAACGATCCGCGATACTCAGGGCCGGTTCTGAAGGCGGCTTTTCTTGCAGCTGCTCTTGAGAACAGAGCGAAAGTTCTGGATTATGGTTTGATTCCGACACCTGCACTCGCCTATCAGACGAAGTCTCGGGGGCGATCGGCGGGTGTAATGATTACTGCTAGCCACAACCCGCCGGAGTACAACGGGTTCAAGGTGTTCAACAAGCTTGGAGAGGCTCTCGACGACGAAACGAGATTGAGCTTGAAGAATCCAAAGAAGCTTCCTTACGATGGGAAAGCTTCCAGTCTTGAACCTGCGGACCCGAGGGAGTACAAGGAATTGCTGGCACGGGTCGTCTTCAAGAAGAAATGGAAAGTTGTACTCGATTGTGGCAACGGAGCCGCCTCAGCTCTCGCTCCCGCAATCTATCGAGAGAGACTGGACAAGGTTACGACAATCAATTCCTACCCTGATGGTGGATTCCCCGGTCGCGGCTCTGAGCCCACAAGGAATAGCGTGCGAACTCTTGGTAGCATGGTAATTGAGACTCATTTTGATGGAGGAATCGCGTTTGATGGTGATGCAGACAGAATGTACGTCGTTGACGAGAAGGGAGTTTGTCCCTTGCAGGATAGAATCCTCGCATCCTACATCGCCTTCCTCGCAAAACGCTCCAAGGGTCCCTTTGTGATCCCGCTCGACGCCTCGATGGTTGTTGATGAGATAGCTCAGAAGACCGGCGCGAGATTGGTTCGGGGACCAGTGGGTGATGCTAAGCTTCTACGAGAAGCGAAGCGATTAGGCGCGAACTTCGCCGGAGAGCCGTCTGGGGCGTGGATTCACCGAGACTACAACGGCTGTCCTGACGGCCCCTTATCTGGACTGCTATTTCTCAAAGCGGCAGAAACCCTTGGTCTCCGTGTCTCAGAAATGGTCAAGGATGTTCCGGAATATCATATGATTAGAGAGGGGATGAAGTATTCAGGAAAGCTATCCCGGGGCAAATTTTCCACACTGGCTACGGGCTTGAAAAAGATCCTTGGCAAGAACTCGTCTGTTGAGACGAAGTTTGGGTTGAGGGTGAGCACCGAGGCTGCCTGGGTTCTCGTCCGGGACAGTGGGACAGAGCCTGTGATACGCGTGACCGGAGAATCGAAAGATAAGTCTGAGGCAACGAGAGTTATGAGAGAGACGCTTCGGCTCTTGAGGCAAGTCCTGAAGGCACGGTGACAGAATTGAAGGCAGCGATTCTCGCGGCGGGTAGAGGAGAACGTCTCTGGCCGCTTGCTGAGAAAAATCCGAAGCATTTGCTCCCGATCGCTGGAGAGCCTCTGCTGCAAAGAACAGTCAGGGCGCTGGTTCAAGCTGGCGTCCGCGATATCGTCATGGTAGTCCAGTTTGAAGCGGAAAAGATCAAGAATTTCTTCGGAGATGGCCAACGGCTTGATTGCAAGATCAGATACGTGAAACAGAAGACGCTGGGAGGGACGGCGGATGCAGTAAGAACCTGCGAGAACGAGTTAGAAGGACAAGACCGCTTCCTCATCGTCTACGGCGACAACTACTACAACGAGAAGGCTCTCGGCAAATTCGTCAGCTCATCGAAGTCCAAAGATCTGCTAATGGGCGCCGCAGAAGTGAAAGATCCCTCTCGCTTTGGCACCTTGCAAGTCCGGAAGGGGAACATTGTCTCGATCCGCGAGAAAGTGGCTAGTGGAAATGTCGGAGTCGTTAACGCAGGCATCTACGTTCTTGATAATTCTATTTTCTCTGCAATAAGGAAGACGCGTAAGTCTCGACGAGGAGAGTTCGAGCTCACCGATTCACTGAGCCTGCTGCTGGCCGACGGGAGACGAATTCGGACGATTCCCTTCGGCAAGGGGGAGTGGGTTGGCATTAGCTACCCTTGGAACCTTCTGGAGGCAAATCGATCAGCCCTGGATTCCGATGAGGAGATTCGAGATGGACACACGGAACCGGGGGTACACTTGAAGGGCAGTGTCAGCTTGGCGGAAGGATCATTCGTGAAGTCTGGATCGTACATCGAGGGTCCCGTCTACGTCGGTGAGGGTGCAGTAGTGGGCCCTAACGCGTACCTTCGACCGGGAACCTCGCTTGGAAAAGGAGCAAAGGTTGGTGCAGGTTGCGAGGTCAAGAACAGTATCGTCATGGACGACGACGCTAAGATCCCCCACCTATGCTATATTGGAGACAGCATTCTCGGCAACGGGGTATCGCTTGGAGCAGGTACAATCACTGCCAATCTGAAATTCAACGACTCCAATATACGGTCAAAGGTGAAAGGGCGTCTGGTCGACAGCGGACAACGAAAACTGGGCGCAATCTTCGGAGACGGAGCAAAGACAGGCATCAACGTCTCCGTCTTTCCCGGAATAAAGATCGGCGCGGACGCCTGGATTGGCCCTGGAGCGATAGTCAGAGCAGACGTCCCATCAAAGGCCAGAGTGAAGTAACCTCACAGAATCAATTAATTCAATCAGGAGCGATGTGTGGGCGTTTCATCAGTGACGGCCAAATCGCCCTTAGACGTCGCACGCGCGAATCGAACTCGCATAGGCACTCTAGCCTTTCCAATCTCGGGCCTCATTGCAGCTTCGGCAGCTCTAGTTCCGGGCATCGGTATCAACCCTGCTGTTGACCCGCCGGTTTCGCTCAGGCTGCAAGCTATGTGGATCTCGCAAACCTCGTCGGCATAGTCAACCTGATCTTCTTGCTGTTCGGCTTCCAAGCCTTGCGCGCGTTTCTTGAAAGAAATTCTATCGATAGATGGGCATTTGCAGGCATGGTTCTCAGCGTGATCGGTCTCTGCCTGTTCCTTCCGTTTTTGGCCATCTTTGCGTTTGCTGCACCTGTCGCAGGGAGATTCTATCTCAGCGGTGATCCCCAGGCAGTCAACATAATCTCAGAAGCAACGGGCACATCGAACACTGCTGCCCTTGCTCGGCGGCGTCTCCGTTCTATTCTCGGTTTTTGGGGCGATTCTTTTCTCCATGGCCATCTGGCGATCCGGAAAGCTGCCAAAATGGTCGGCTCTTGCTTACGCTATCTCAGCCCCCTTGAATTGGACCCACATTACGTTCCCATTGTTTGGCTCCTAGGCGGAATACTCCTTTTTCGGAGCAGGGATCGGAATTACACGCGGCATCTGGAAAGCTTTAGACGAACAAAAGTCAGCTATCACATAGAGCCTTGTCCTTCGACCCGCAACCGACCTGGTTGATCGATTTCTCCTTGGAGTTCCAGTCTTCCTCCGGTGAGCCACTCAGCTACTTTGACATTCGTTCGTGCATGCTGTGTGACTCGCGAGACTGAGACTTCGGATGCCCCTTTTGCCAGAAGGAGATATGGTATCATCATGTCTCCCATATGGCGATCCAGCATTGCTCCCGACTCGACCTCTTCGACCAGGATTCTTCCAGCAGTCGAGCCTACTTCCTCCGCGGGTCTTCCTCTCTCGCCGAGAGCGTCGGACCCTAGAATGTTCCTATTCTGCGTCTCAGCAGACAACACTATCCCGCTCCCTGGACTCAACTGTCTCCCATAGTTTGCGACCTCAACGTCTATTGAGGCGGACGGGAGCTTTGCTTCCTCGAGATTCTTCCCTGCAGCGGCTGCTTGTCGCTCCGCGACATGTCTGGGCAGGGCAACAGCATGGCTCATCCCGTAGATGTTCGAGATTGACCCAGGCTTTTCGTAGATCATCGCTTGCAGCTTGGACGCGCCTCCGGTTGAAAACTTGACGAGTCCTCCTCCCTTTGGATAATGTCCCCTTCTCATTAGCTCAAGCTCAGCGTGGTAGCCGACTTTCTTGAGGGTGGGTAATGTGACGAAACGGAGGTAGTCGATGGGTGGGCTCCACTTCACGTCTGTTCCCCCCGCAATTTCCAATTGGACTGGTCCTGGCGCAAACGCAAGGATAGGCATGAGCGTTTGAAGGACGAGGGTGACACTTCCCGCGGTGCCCACATCAAACCGGAAGGTCCCGGCTCTCAGTTTTCCAGGTTTGAAGACAAACTCTGTAGAACCAACCTCTAACCCGCTCAAATCAGCAGAACAAAGTTGAGCTGCTGCTTTGACACCAGTCATGTGTTGCGGTCTTATTCCGGGTTCGGCTCTGCCCGCGCGGATATTGAAAACATGGATCTCCTTCGATAATACTGCCGCGAGAGCGACTGCCGTTCGGAGAACTTGTCCCCCTCCTTCGCCGTAGCTCCCGTCTACCTCGATCATCTTTCGCCGAGCGTCCCCGGGACGCTCTGTTAAGTCTTCCTCGGATTTGGGTGGTAACTGTTGTCGGATTATCCTAACTGTAGCGTAACCAAGTTACTGTGCAGGAACTTCGCTGCTTAACTACTCTAGAAAAGTAACTGATTGTGGGAAATGCGGTAGACGATGAGCAACCAGCAGACGAGAGATGTCTCTTCTCTTTATTGCAACATGTCAGCACTAGACACGGAGCAGAGAAAACGATACGACATCTTGACGAAAGACGTGCTGGCGAAACATCTTGAAATTGAGGAACTACCTGACGGCTATGGAATTCGCTTCCCGTACAACCCGTCGCTCTTCACCGCATTATCGGAGTGGGCTACTCTCGAACAACTCTGCTGCCCCTTCCTCACACTCACCCTAGAACTGCACCATGATCAAGGACCCGTCTGGCTAAAGGCAAGGGGAGACGATGGCGTCAAGGAATTTCTCCGGGCTGAACTGGGGATTTAACGCGGAAAGGCACGAAGCAAGGCCAGTAGCGAGAACCTCGCAATATTATTCTTTAAGGAGCTGTTCTTGAAGGAATAGTGAAGCAACGGATGAAGACGCTGACTCTCGCAACGAAAGAGCACGGCGGAACCTGGTTTGGCGTGGTTATCGGTAATCAGGACAAATTACTTGCCTCATCATTCTCAAAATCGCAGAAAAACTTGGTAAGACACCTTCGTGCTGATGCTCCTGGACAACCAATTCAGAGTTTCACGAACGAGTCGAACGTTCCACTGAACGAGATGATCGACTTCTATGAGGGGAAGCCGACCGCTAGCAAGACGCGTCTCGACTGGGAGCGTGTGTCAGAATTCGAGAAAAGCATTTGTCAAAGCATGAAGGAGATTCCCAGGGGAAAGGTGGCGAGTTATGGAATGCTGGCCAAGCGAATCCAATCTGGTCCAAGAGCAGTTGGGACCGGTGTCGCAAGGAATCCCTGGCCACTATTCGTCCCATGTCATCGAGTAGTCCCAGCAAGCCTCGAGATCGGCAACTACTCCATTGGAGGAGCCCTTTCCGATTACGGTTGCGAGATGAAGCGAGTCCTTCTGGAGCGAGAGGGCGTTCCTATCGAAGGAGATCGGATTTCCGCGGAGGCCCTTTGGATCCCGACCGGGGTCTGAGACTTGACGACTGGCCTCTATGTGGGCCGGTTCCAGCCATTCCACCTCGGACACCTTGAAGCGGTAAAACACATCCTCACCAAGGTAGACGAGCTAGTCATAGTCGTGGGAAGCGCGCATGATAGTCACACTGTCGAGAACCCGTTCACGGCCGGGGAACGGATTACCATGATTCGGCTTGCTCTGAAGGAGGCGAAGATAGATGCGAACCGATACACGGTTTTGCCTCTTCCCGACGCCGAGTTCCACAAAGTATGGGTCTCCCACCTTCTCTCCCAAACACCGAGTTTTGATCTAGTGTTCACGAACGAGCCTCTGACAGGTAGGCTTCTCAAAGAGGCAGGCATGCGAGTTGAGAAGATACCCATGTTCAACCGAACCTCGTTTACTGCAACAGAAGTGAGAAAGAGAATCATAGAGGGAAGAATCTGGGAAGAACTCCTGCCAAAATCTGTTTCCACTTACGTCAAGCAGATCAAGGGAGAGGAACGAATGAGAGAGATAGCCCAGACTGACAAAGCGAACTAGAATCGAAGTTCCAGTTTGTCCAACGGGTTCACGTCGAGCTTGTCTCTCGCACTTCCTTCTCTAACCGCAATTTCCAAGAATCCTTGACTCCCAAGCAAAACTGCCAATGCCCCCTTGCCAACCTCAGAGTAGGATCTTGCGTACTGAGCATGCAACTTTCGCTTTCCTAACCAGATATTGACATGTTCTCCGAATTCCAAGGGTATTCTTCGGACGAGTTTGTCGTCAGCATCAGTGATAATGTTCCCAAACGTGTCCACGTGCAGTACTTGGCAGAAGAGTTTCTTCTCTAGGAGTCTAGGCGGAGATATCGGCAATTTTTCCAGTTCGGAGATCCTTGGTCCCACTTCCCCTGGTCTCCGACCAGAAGCGATCATGCCAGCAACTCTCGCGAACACGTCTCTCCCATGAAACGTCGATGACAAAGGCTTCCTTAGGAACTCCTGCGCACGGATCTCATAAATCGACTCCAGTCCTGACTTTTCGCTTGCTCGGGCCATCAGCCCATTGTCGGGTCCGACAAAGATTGCCGTTTCGCACTCGACTACGATCGACTTTCTAGCGCTTCCGACTCCGGGATCTACGACTGCCACATGTATCGTATCTTTAGGAAAGTATGGAGTTGTAGTTTCAAGAACGAACGATCCCATCGGAATATTGTGGCGTTCGATTTCGTGCGAAATGTCCACGATAGTGGTATCAGGACAATCTTCGAGAATAGTTCCTTTAATCTGTGCAACGTAGCCGTCTCTTAATCCGAAATCGGAGAGAAGCGTGACGATTTTCATCAGAGAGTCGAGGGAGGTGATCTGGGACTTAAACGCGTCACCCGGTTCACGTATCCACTGTTACAGAGATGAGATGGTCTAGGTCAATGTCTCGACACGCCATGATCATATCTCTCAATGATTTGGCGTTCGTTCTAGGAGACGTCTTCGTTATCCTTGGAGGGTACGCGTTTTACATGAGACACAGGTTCGCGAAACGGAAGAAGAGACAGCGAGAGTTCCTGGCATGGGGAGAAGCCTGATCTGAGCTTGTTCACAGGTCTCGGTGCCAAGTCCGCCACAGCAGCGTCCAAAGTGAAATGGACGCGAAACTCACAAAGCGGGACTAAGGCTTAAAAGAATCACGGCTTCGTTTCGCGAAATGTTAGCGGCAGGGTTACTTTGTGAGTGAGACCCAAAAACTTCTGATGTTACCTGGTCCCACCAACGTTCCTCCTCGAGTGATGAGGGCAATGCTGAAGCCCCTTATTGGTCATAGAGGTCCAGAATTCAAGGAACTCTTCAACAAGCTTCTCGGTAAGACCAAGAAAGTCTTCGAGACCAAAGGGGACATGTTCATTCTTACGTCCTCAGGTACCGGAGCCACCGAGGCCGCTCTCCAAAACATAACGGATGACGGCGACAAGATAATCGTAAACGTGAACGGGTTCTTCAGCGAAAGGCTGAGCGAGGCCATCAAAGCCTACGGAGGAAAACCCGTCGTTCTGGGCTCGGAATGGGGTAAAGCACCACGAGTCGAAGACTTCGATAAGATTGTCAAGGCAAACCCTGACGCGAAGGCGCTTGCAGTCGTGTACAACGAGACCTCTACCGGTGTAACGGCCAGGGCGCTCGAACATCTTGGAGAGATGTGCGCGGACCACGACATGCTCTTGATGGTGGATGCCATCTCTATTCTGGGCGGCGATAAGTTACCGGTCGATGATTGGAATGTGGATATTTGTGTGACGGCGAGCCAGAAATGTTTGATGACTCCGCCGGGGTTGGCCTTCATCTCAATCAGCAACAAAGCGTGGACGAAGATAAAATCGAAAAAGGTCAATCGGTCCTACTACCTCGACCTTCTGATGTATCAGAAATACATCCAAGATGGCTACACTCCCTTCACCCCGGCTGTCAGTCTTCTCTACGCTCTCAACGAGGCTTGCGACATGATACTCGAAGAAGGTCTCCCCTCTCGTTACGAACGGCACAGGATATGTGCAGAGGCGGTCTACAATGGAATGGAAGCGATGGGGCTTGGGTTGTACGCGGAGAAGGAATCCCGATCTCATACTGTTGCTGCGGTGAACAGTCCTACGGGGATGGATGAGGGGAAAGTGAGGGAACTCATAAGAACGAAGTATGGAATAGACTTCGGCGGAAGCCTCGGGAAAGCGAAAGGAAAAATGTTCAGAGTTGGAATCATGGGCAACGTCGGATCAGCCGACATAATGACAACAGTCGGCGCCATAGGATCCGCAACATCAGAACTAGGTTTCAAGGCCAAAGTTGACGAAGGGTTAGAAGCAGCAAGAGAAACCCTATCAAGACTACCCGGAAAGGTGAACTGAGAACCATGGCAGTCAAACCAGGAGACTTCCTCCTAGTCAACTACACCCTCAAAGTGAAAGAGAGCGGAGAGACCGTAGACACCACCTTCGACTCTGTCGCCAAGGAATCCCACATCCATCGAGAAGACTCAACTTTTGGTCCAAAATTCATCATCCTTGGGGAAGGATGGCTACCTAAGGGGCTCGAAGAGTCTCTCGTCGGCCTAGACCCTGGGACAAACAAGACAGTAGAGCTTTCCCCTGAGAAGGGTTTCGGAAATCGGGACCCGCAAAAGATGAGGTTAGTCCCGCTAAGACGATTCAGGGACAAGGAATACCCGACTCCCGGTCAGCAGGTTGAGTTTGATGGAAGGCCTGCCGTTGTGCGGGCGGTAGGTGCAGGACGAGTCCAAGTCGACTACAATCACCCCCTTGCAGGACGAACCCTGGTATACGACGTATCCATCGACAAAGTCCTAGACAACGAGAACGAGAAGATACTCAATCTGATCGCCCTGAGAATCCCTGAGGTACCTAAGGAAAAATTCGCCCTAAAGAAGCATCAAACCGATCTCACAATCGAAGTGCCTGAGGAGGCCTTCTATCTAAGCGGACTACAAGTAGCCAAGAAAGCTGTCACATCGGACCTGCAGAAATTCTTTCCAGACATAGATACGGTCGCCTTCCAAGAAGTCTTCAAGAGGTCCGAGCCAAAACCAGAATTGCCTCCTGCCACCTTGAAATCAGCAGAGGTTTCTCCAGAGACAGCGGAGGCAGAACCCTTGTCAGCGCCCAAGAAACCGAGATCCCCCGCAAAAAAGAAAGAAGCATCGACAAAGAAGCCTTCAACGAGCACTTCTCGAAAGCGCGCTAAGATGGGATCCGAAAACCAGAGATAGAAGGACTCGGTTCAGAGACTTCAATCGAGACACTCGGAGCCTAGTAGCGAATAATTCACGTTGCTAGTAGCGTTTGGTACACATAACCCATACACCCTTTTCTTAGAGGCTTTCTGGTACAGCTCTTTCTTCAGATTGCTTCCTCATTCTCGTGATGGTACGGTTCGAGCAACACCACTAGCAACGTTCCTGCTGGAACTGCATTCAGTGCATTTGAGATAAATGCCACCTGTTCTCGAAACCTGTCGGACATATCGGTGTTCTCTCCCGAGCTGGATGCAGGACCTTCCGGGCCGATATATCTTGAACTTGCCTTGAGCATAATCAGACGTTGGAAGCTGATTCGTGTTCAACCTCGGCTTTGGAGTCCTAACATGTTCCAGGATTTGAAGGAGTCGAAACGCAGCGTTGCCGGTATTGTTCTTCTTCTCGCGTGCCACCTTCTTCAATTCCTCAATCCGTTCGGCATACTTCTCGTTGATGACAAGCTCTACATCTTTGCCTTCAAGCTCATGGAGCAGGACAGTGAGCTTTCCTTCTGGCACTACCAGGGACCAGAAACATGTAGTGGCGGGTAGGAAAGTCTTTGAGTATCTTATTGGCGAAATCTTGTCCCGCTCGAATTTCATTCGAATCTTATCGATCGATTCTTGATAGGTACCGTAAAGGGCCCCTCTCACATGGGTTCTGACCTCACAGAGATAGGCGAACTTGATCTTCAGTTCAAGTCCTATCACGTCAACCTCGTTGAGGCCAGTGAGGTGACTTTCCGCAAGCCTGGCGTCATACTGAGTGAAGTCACAGTTTTTGATTTCTTCAGCCATGCTCCAACAAGCAACTCACCCATTTCGGGCATGGTTTGCTTCCTGAACAATTCAAGATAGTAGTCGAGTTCAACCCTGGGGTGAGGCACTTGGTGACAGACCCATCACCGTCTTACGATTCGATCTCTTCTTGTTCAATGGTCCTCTGGAACGCCCGTTCTCTCTCGACTTTCCTATTTCCTTCATAATGATGCACCGCATTTGCTACACCTCTCTGCTCCCTTTGGAACTGCGGACTTACAGTATGCGCAACGCTTCAATCGATTTGCGTTCGTATAAAACGCAACGTTCACGGCCTTGCATTTAGGACACATCCACTTGACATAAGCAAGCGCATCGTCCGGCAGACCCCGTTTCAAACGTCTCATTATGTCAAGTCTTGCTCTTGAGTCGCTCCCGAGAAATTTCCTGCGCATCATGCGTCACAAGTCCACCTTCTGAGGGAAACTCTGGTCTTGTCGGGACTGGTACGGGTCTGTTACACTTTCTACAATTGATAAGAAAAGTATGTTTCATCTCTCTGGTCACCAAGTGCGGTCGGATCTACTTGGGGGCGAAGTAGACGAGTGATGGTTCTTGTTTGGATTCAATTCGTCCGAAGCTAAATCTGACCGTCTGATGTTAACGCGTCTGTGGCCTGTCTGGGTTGGTGGAAGGATTCTTCGTGATGGCCGACGAAGTAGTTGATCAGCGTTCGCAAGAACGAATCAAGTGATTGATAGTTTACAACGAACATGTTCAGGTGACTCAACCGGTGTAAACCTGTCGGCTCTGGAAGATCGAAGTCTATCTGCAAGTACCGGTTCAGTGGAAAACTGTAAATTAGATATTCTACGACATGAGACTTGGCGTTCGCTGCCACTTCTATCTTGGAATCCGCGGCGTCAAACTCGACAAGGTGAAGGTTCGCCGCCGTCACAACTAGCGGTATGTGAATGGAATTCGCAGCCAAGACAGAGTAGAGAGCATCCTCCCTTACAAGGTCCACGTCAGAACGACGGCTCTCGGCAATTACTGACTTTACAGAGAACGCGGCCTCCCTGCGTGCATCGTACACTGCGTCCCTTCCCTGCCGTCCGAACTCAATCGTGGTAGGATCAGTCGAGTCATCCCTCAACTCCCGTCCTATCGTGCAGACCGGAACATCTGGACCGGGCCACTTCGAAAGCTGAATCTCGCCGAAATCAGAAACAACGAACGGCTTCGATTCTAGCCGGCTCACCTGATTAAAACGAACAATGCTTTTGCCCATCTCAGAGAGAAAGAACCAGTCTTCCGAGGATCGTTGTTTGGACTGGGTATGAAGAACCAGCTCATAATCAGTTTCTCGATGGTGACGTCGAGCTAATACGTCCACCGAGCTCTCGTAAACGCAGGTCTGTGGCCCCAGTGAGTAGCCGAGCGTGATCGGATACTCTTCCTCAACATGGAACCCCGCATGCTTGATCACTGTTGCAGAGTATCTCTGCAGGAAATATCCGTACGCCCCCACCCTGTTAATTAGATTTTTTTCATCCCGAGAAACCGTTGAAGCATTTGCGACATTGATTGTTTCGGCGCTGGAACTTTGGCTCAAGTCAAGACGCCTGATGAATAATGGTCAACTTAGAGGTTACGGCTCATCTCAACTCCACCTTCACTAGTGGACCTACTTGTGGGCAAAGTAGACCGTCAGCGGCTCTTCTTTAGAGTCGATTCTCCCGAAACCGAATCTGACCATTTGGATGATACTTCCCACATGCTCACCAAGCAAGTTTGTCTCACCAAACCCTTTGGTCCTTGTTGCATCTGGCATGACCACCTCACACGGGACATGTTGCTCGTCAGGAAGCCATTGTATCAGAGGTGCTTTGAGTTCTCGAGCTTTCGCGTATTCCTGGCTGTGAAAAGTTGCCTTGACCAGATCCGGTTTCGTTGAAAGAATCTCCACATTGAACAGCTCCATAAGCCGAACAACCTTCGCCTTCTCGAACACCTGAAGATCGGTCCCTGCTAGCCAGATACGTGCAATACCATCGCGCGGTGCTACTTTCAACGTGCGGTTCCCGAGCTCTGGAAGTTCCGGGTGAAGAGGCAGATGCGCTTCGAACGGTTGCAATACGTGGTCGACATCCATCGGCACAGGATTGGGAATGAAGTTGTATCTGTGAGCTAGTTTGTCTATTTCCTTCCGGTTTGCGGCGTTAATGTTGTCCCAGCTCAGTGTCGCGTCCACCGGACTAGCGCCCATCTCATGCACGATCTTTCGCAACGCCCCATGCGAATATCCCCTCCTCCTAAGCGACGCTATGGTCGGAATTCTAGGATCGTCGAATCCATCGACCAATCCTTCCTCAAGCTCTTTCACCATCTCTGACTTACTGAGCTTGAATCCGATCATCTTCAATCGCCCATACTCGAGAGAGTCAGGGTACGACCAGCCCATGTGCTTGTAGAGAAAGGTCTGCCTGACCGCGTTGGTCAAATGCTCCTTCCCCCGAATAATGTGGGTAATACCCATCAGATGATCGTCAACAGCAGCCGAGAAGTTGTACAGAGGCCAGACACGATACTTCGACCCGACCCGAGGATGAGGATACTTCTCAGGATCTATTATTCGGAACGCGGGCCAGTCTCGAACTGCCGGGTTCGGGTGAGTCGTCTCTGTCTTGACGCGAACGACAGCCTCTCCTTCCTTCAACCCTCCACTAAGCATCTTGTGCCATTGCTCAAGACTCTCAGCCGGACTCTTCGATCTGTGTGGACAGGCTCGGCCTGACTCAATTATCGCCTTGAACTGGTCCTGTTCACACGTGCAGACAAACGCGAATCCCTGTCCAAGCGCTTTCTCCGCATACTCATAGTAGATCGGGACTCTATCGCTCATGACGTACTCCTCGTCCCACTGGCACCCCAGCCACTTCACATCCTTCTCAATCTGTCCATAATACTCGAGAACTGACTTCTTCAGTCGAGGGTCCGTATCTTCAAAGCGGAGGATGAATTTGCCCTTGTACATCCTCGCATAGTCATGGCAGAGGAAAACAGCGCGTAGAGATCCGATGTGGAGCACGAAGTCGGGATTCGGAGCGAACCTGGTTACGATCTGAGAATAATTGTCCGCGTTTGGAAGAGGAGCTAGGACCTTAGCATCTGTTGGTCCAGCAACTGCTCCTTTCTGCGATGACATTCGATTGTCTGATTCTCGCCATTCAAACCGATTGAGTGGTTAGAAAAGGTGCTTGTCGATGATCTTCGCTGGTCCACCAGGATCCGAGACAAGGATATTCTTTGTAATCTTGCTGAGGTTCCTTCGAACGGATTGGGCAGCATCCCGTGTAGTGTTGACAAACACCGAGGGACCAGTGTCTAGGGAAAACCATGCCGGCAACTCCTCTTCCGTTCGGAGCCTTCGTACTTCTCTCATGATCTCGATTGAGAGTGGACTGAGAAGAATCAATCCTTCTCTACCAGTCATTGTGACTGCGTGCAAGTTGAGCGTATCTTCCTCGGCTAACCGTCCAATCGACTCTACGTCCTTTCGTGAGATAGCCCGTTTCATCCGTGGCAGAATACTTCGAAGGTAGGCGAGCCTTGGCTTGAAGAATGGGGACTTGACAGCGTCAGCGTGAGCTCTATCCGTTTTGATCTCGGATTCTATCGGAACGATTATTGTTCTTAGTTTGATCGAGCGGGCAGATGCAAGCTCCTCGGCATAAGAGTGACCGTTTTTGTTCGCGTACCAGATTGAGAAGGCGCCGGCCAAGCTGCGTGACGCAGAACCTGCTCCGAGTCTAACAACTTCGGACAACTCGGGCGTCTTGATGTTCAGCTCTAACGCTCTTGCGGTTGCAAGTCCTAGTGCGGCGAATCCTGAGGAGGAGAAGCCTAGGCCCTTACCCTTGACATCAGGGTTCCGGGATCCTATCTTTGCCTTCAGAGACCCCAGACCAGACAAATGTCGTAGATGGTTGACGACCGCTAACACTCTATCCTGTTCTATTCGCGATGGCGACTTGCCGTTTATCCTGATACGATCATCAGTGAACTCTCGGTCGAAATCTACAGTCGTAACGGTTGGAAGAGCTTTCATGTTGACAGATATGCTGTCGTGGAATGGTAGCCGCAGTCTCTCGTTTCGCAGGCCGTGGTATTTTACGAGGCCTTGAATCGCGTAGGCTCGAGCGGAAGCCTTCAACGTCCTAACCAATAACGCCCGTCGTCCGAGCCACCTTCTCAGCAGCCGCCATCGCCACACCTGTCTCTCCGAGAATCGTATATCGCTCAGGACGCAGACTATGGGCCATTGTCAGCGCTCTTATCACCTGTTCAGGAGAGACGTTAAGCTCCTCAGCAGTTGAAGGAGCACCAATCTCTTTTAGAAAAGCTCGTATGGCTTCCCAGTTGGATCCTTGGAGGTAAGCGCACAAGATTGCGCCAACACCGGTTCTCTCGCCATGTAGACTTGTTTCACCGGCCACGATGTCGAGTGCATGACTGAACAAGTGCTCCGACCCACTGCACGGTCTAGAGCTTCCCGCTATGCTCATGGCAACGCCACAACTAATGAGCGCCTCAACGACAGTCTTGACGCCTTCGATGTTTCGCTTCAAGATCTCCTTGGCGTTCTTGGTGACAAGCTCAGCACTCATCATTGCAAGGTTGGCTGCATAGTCGCCGTAGTATTCATTCTTCAGTTTGTGAGCGAGCTGCCAGTCCTTGACAGCTGTGAACTTGGCAACAATGTCGGCACAGCCAGCCGCCAACAGGTTGTAGGGTGAATCGGCTATGACATCAATATCAGTAAGAATCGCCACGGGCGCCTGTGCTCTGACCGAATAAGGCCTCGAACCGCCTTTGATCGAAGCATAAGGACTGGCAATACCATCGTGGCTTGCAGCGGTCGGAACGCTCATGAACGGAACCTTCGACTTGGCAGAAGCGAGCTTCGCTAGATCGATATCCTTGCCACCGCCAACGCCTAGGACTAGTGAGGCCTTGGATTTCTTGACCGTTTCTACGATATGGTCCGAAACTTGTTGACTTGATTCCTTGACGATAATATGGTCAACCTTCAACCCCGCCCTGGTAACTGATTTCGCGACAGGCTCGCCTGCTAGAGGGTAGGTTATGGGTCCTGAAACGACGAGCGCGGTACCGGTGAAGCCGAGTCTTGTGCAAACCTCTCCAAGTCGGCCGAGAACATTCTTACCCACAATAACCTCTCGCGGAAGCTGCATGTAGTGTAGAGACTCGTCAACTTCCATGTTAATCACGGGAAAAACAGGATAATCAGAGTCGCCACAAGAGTTAGGGCTTCAAGCCTGAAGAACTGATGTCCGATACGTCTAGCAATCCGACCCACAAAACTCGTGATCGTCTGGAATGTCTCTGATCCCAGTACTCGTACTTCAATCGAGAATTTGGAAAAACCGGCAGTCGATTCCTCCATCGACAATATCGCACGCTGAACGGTTTCCCTAACCTTCTGTTTCAACAATCCAACGTCCATATGAGCACCAACCGGGTGGTACCCTAGAGTAGACCTCACGAGCCCGGTCACCAAGTGCGTGTCTGTAGTCATTATCTCGCCATCAGCTACCCCGATCGTCTCAAGGTCTTCCAGTATCGCATCTCTAACCCCCGTATGCATGTTATTGCCATCTATGGTCAGATAGGCAACAATCTGGTTCCCGTTCCGCACAACTAGCGAAGAGAGCCCACCAGGACCAATCCCGTCTTCAAGCCGGAACTCTTCTAGAGTGTCTGCAGCCGACCCTGCTTCGAAAGGAGATTTTCGGGCGAGAACCAACTGGTCCAGCACTTTGACTGAGGCCTCAACAAGCTTTTGTGCCTGTTCAGAGGTTATTGAGGTTTGATTCGACAGACTATTGTGAGCATCAGCAACAATGGCCGTCAGGCCCCGTGCTTGCGCCGCTCGCTCGATCTCAACGGCGACCTCGGAAGGAAGGTCTTCCATTTCCGTGGGGGACAAGGTCAGAGTGAGAAATGCGACATTTCCGAAAACCTGACCGGATGCCTTAGCCTCGTCTACCGTGGATCTGACCATTGCACTAGAGTCCTGAATTGAGGTCGCAGCAGGGTACTCCTCTAGGGCCCTTTCTATGACTCGCTGGACATCCACTTGGGAAACGATGTTCAACTGATGATTTGAGATTCCGTGTGGTACCTGGGCGATTCCCCCTTTCGATCGTTCGATAGACGCCTTTAGCCTGGAGGGCAGCCCTCCGCTTCCAAGATCACGATAAGGACCCGGATGGAAGTTCGAGACCACAATACAACCAACCGCTCCTTTCGTTCCAGAGAAACCGAGAATTGAGCCCTCGATCGTTCCCTGCGTCCCCAACTCACCAAGCCGCTTTTCCAGAGGCTCAGGGTCAGACTTCAGCCAGTGTTGAAGAAACGCTCTAAAGAGGGTAAGTGGAGAATCTCGAACCTCAGGAGTCCCTGAATGCTCTACATTCCGTATGATTCCTGACACGCCGACAGCTGAAAGAACCATGCCAACCACAAAGGCGATGATTCCGCGGACAAGAATGCTGGGAGCATTTGAAAGCCCAACGCTCGATCCAAAGACCAAAAAGGAGATGATCGCGAGAATCGGGGGCAATGCAGACGCCAAGGATTTCCTCCAAGACTGCACCGATGAGATCGAACCAATTGCGAGAAATCGTATGGGCAGAGAGACTATCAGCACTGTGAAGAATCCATAAACCCAAAGACCCGGGTTCGAAAAGACCATTCCAGTGACCGCCCCAAGCGGCAAGGCCACTACGAGCAAAAACCATGAGAGAAGCTCCATTCCAACCAGTCTTCGAAAGTTCAGAACCTTGTCTCCGCGAAGAATCAGCGCCGAGGTCAGCGCCTCGCCGACAAGAGTCGGAATCACGACTCCAATCAATGGAAAGAGAATCGCAGCTTGGAGACTAACTCCAGCCAAGGGAAGGGCGAGAACTGATGCAAGCACTGTGAGAGTTAGGAAAACGGAGAGGACCTCAGGGGTCGATGGGAATCCTACTCGTCGGATGAAATTGAATGCTCCAACGGTACCACTTACTCCTCCAGATGCCTTCTGAGTCACGACGTACCCACTAGGCGCGTCTCATTGCGGCTACGATACTCTTCACTGGACCGGGTCCTTGTTGCTCAAGCAGAGTTCCCGTCACAATGGCCGAGGCTCCCGCCTTCGCCAAGGCACGCGCCTGGTCTGGCGTCCGAATACCGCCTCCGACAATTACAGGAATGTCGAGATCAGACGAGACCTTTTCGACCATGCCCGTTTCTACAGGGTGCTCTGCTCCACTTCCCGCTTCAAGATAGACGAATCGCATCCCCAGATACTGGGCAGCAAGGGCGTAGGCGGCCGCTAATTCTGGCTTGGCGTACGGGATTCTGTTCGCTCTTCCAATGGAGCTCACAGCGGTTTTAGAGTCTCCAACTACCAGGTACCCTAGTGGAATGGGTTCGAGCTTGAACTGTTTGACCGCCGGCGCCCCTTTCGATTGGGCACGTATTAGGAATCGAGGAGTGGAGGAATTGAGTAGAGACATGAAGAATATCGCATCCGCGAAACGACTCACTCCCGAAGGACCGTTAGGAAACAGAATAACTGGCAGGTTGGTTAGCTCCTTAACCTTCTTCACAGTTCCATCGAGCTGATCAACTGACCTGACAGTAGAGCCTCCGACCATTATCGCCGCAGTTCCCCAACTCTGGAGATCCTCTAATGACCTCGATAGTCGTCCAGTAAACTTCTCGGGATCAATCAGTGATAGGTGGATGCAGCCTTGCTCTTTCATCGCCGAGAGAAGAGAAGATTCTACGGGTCCCATTTGTTCGCGCCTTCTATCCTGTCAATAGTTGATAGGCGACCTTCATCGCAAGAAGCGGATGTCGCGCCATCAACCCTACAGCTTTCGTGGGACTGAAACCGTTCGCCATCTCAACCAGATCTTGTCCCTCCAAGAGTCCTGTTATGATGTTCAACTCATTATCAGAGAATCTTTCGAAGGAATCTAAGGCCTTCAAACTGTTGGATATGCGCTGACCCCACAGCTTGTCGAATCTATCTCTGTAGCGTTGCAGGTTCTCCGCTGACACTCTTCCCTTGAGAGCTGAGATAGCTGCTTCTTCGCCCGCAATCTTTCCCGCCACTAGACCAGTGTGTATACCTGCTCCCGTGAGCGGTATGACTTGGCTCGCAGCATCGCCGCAGAGCATCATGTTGTCAGCGACATAACTCTCGACCTCTCCTCCGACTGGAACGGGGGCGGCAAGGGTCCGCTCTATCTTGGCAGATCCAAAGGCTCGAGGGTGTTTTTCGATGAACTTGTCCAGAAGCATTTTCGCTCCAGCCCCTTTCACGCCGATTCCCACATTCGCATCACCCTTTCCCTTTGGAAACACCCAGATGTATCCAGCTGGCGCTTTTTCATGTCCAACGTATATTTCGAGTTTTGACTCGTCCTCCACAACACAATCGGTCATAGAGTATTGTAGAGCTGTAATCGCTTGGTAGTTCTTTCGGGGGAAAAATCGTCTTGCCAGTATCGACCCCGTACCATCGCATCCTACGACGATCCTCGCCGTAACCGAACTGGACTCCCCGCCCTTCTTCGTCTGAATTTCAACTAACCCATCTTTCCGCTCGACATTTTCCACAGACGTCTCGAATCTTGCTTCAGCGCCTGCCTTTTCGGCTCGGTCAGATAAGACTCGAAGAAAAGCGGGTTTGTCAAGAATGTAGCCTTCTCCCCCCACGTTGACTTTCTTCAGTTCATCGGGGGCATAGAGAACTGCTCCGGATATGTAGTTGGACACAAACTCGCTCGAAGGCTTGATCTCCGCGTCGACAAGAGCATCCGCAAGCACACCCTCCGCACAAACCTTCTTTCCTGGAGACGGTTCTCGCTCTATCAGAACCGTCTTCGCATGTGACTCCGCTGCCTTCCACGCCGCCATGACTCCGGCGGGACCCGCTCCGATAACGGCTACATCATAGGTTTCCAAAGATCAATTTTTCCTAGAATAGTGACTCAGGTCTTGTCTATAGTTGGGTCTACCGGGTGCTGGGCAGCAAGGCCAGTCTCGATTTCTATATGTTTCCTTGACGGGATAGACACGGGCGCCTTCACATCGCTATCGACAGTCGTCGCGGTCCGATTTTGCCTTTCCGTCTCCAGGTCGACCCTGTGAAGGAACCACAGCGAGTACATAGACAAACCGAACGCGGTCGTCACAATCTTCGTGGCAAAGACCAGGTTCAGAGGGCTCCGAAGATCGAAGATGCTTGCCACCTGGTCGGGGTTGCAAGGGAAAGGCCTGCAATTAGTGGTTAGAACTTCGAGAGCTAACCAGACCATGAAGTTGTAGAAAATCTCGTAAAACGAAGCGAACGCGACCAGGGCGGTGCCGAGGAAGAGGAAATTTCGAAACCTCGAGGAAAGCTTGAGAAAATGAACCTTGTTCGATTCGAGGCCCGCAGCCCAGTATACGAAGCTGAAGTAGACGAACCAAGTTATGGGTTTGGCGTAGAAATAGGGAAAGATCGCGGGATCAGGCCACTCCGAGGATACGAACTGTATTCCTATCTGGGGGTTCGTGGTGGCTTGCAACCCGTAGTATACGATGAAAGCAAGGGCAGTAAGGCCTGCGGACCAAGACAAGACGGACCAGGGCCGTGTTTCGATGAAGGATCGAAGCTGAGTCAGACCCTGGCGGGATGGCTTCCCATCTGTCATAGGAAACGCGTTCCCCTAACGGGCAGTAGAGCCTTTAGGCTTTTGTGGAAGTCAAAAATGGGGGATTTGGGAGAAACACGGGTTTCTCCCTACCTCTTATTGGGCATCCTATTGGATGACTTCGCCTGAGGCGAAGCGGTTCGAAACCCGTGTGATCTTTATCTTGATGTGATCTCCGGGTTTGGTGTTTGGTACGAAGACAACAAGACCTTCGACGCGCGCGATTCCCTCACCGCGGCGACTGATCTCTTTGATGTCGACATCGTATTCTTTGCCTTCTTCGACCGGTTTCGGTCCGAATCTGTTCGCACCGGCACCACCGCCATAGCCTCTCCTCTCATAACCCATAGCATCTTCCACCTCCGTTCATCGTTTCTTCCGTTCGTTCGGTTGCTACGGGAGAAATCAGCAGTCGTTACTCACGGCCGCCGGACGTTCTCCGGCCAGTCAACCTGACGATAGAAAAGAGGACCCTTCAGAATATAAACATGCTTTCGTTCCGAACCGACAAGAAACGTAATTCCTTCCTAAAAATCTAGTTTGTATACCTCAAGCAACACGCCAGCGCGCATGCCCGCCGCCGTGCAGATACTTCCCGTAACCGGACTTCCACTACTCAAACCAGGCGATGACTTACCCCGAATGATAGTCGAAAGCGCCCGTAAAGCTAGATGGGGAATAAGAGAGAAAGACATCCTTGTCGTAGGTCAGAAGGCGGTCTCCAAGGCCGAAGGCAGACTCGTCAACCTTGGCTCCGTCCACCCATCAAAGAGAGCTTCGGTCCTTGCCCGAAAAACTGGACGAAAACCCGAGTTTGTTCAGATAGTCCTCAATGACTCCAAGAGAGTCGTTCGAGCTGACAGAATGGCCTTGATAGTACGAACAAAACACGGCTGGACGTGTCTCAATGCAGGCGTTGACAAGTCGAACGTGAAGGGTGACCTGAACTATGCGCTTCTTCCCACAAACCCGGACGCCTCAGCGAGGAGGATCAGAACGAGGATAAGGCGGCTCACGGGCAAGGACATTGGCGTCATAATAACCGATACTCATAGTCGACCGTTCAGACTGGGACAAGTTGAAGAGACAATTGGAGTCGCTGGCCTCAAACCTCACGCTGACTATAGAGGCCAAAGAGATCTCTTCGGTTACCAACTAAAATTCAAGAACGTGGCATTAGCGGACGAAGTGGCTGGGGCGGCTGAACTGGTCATGGGACAAGGAAGAGAAGCCATTCCGGCGGCCATTGTCCGAGGATTGAAGCGAGTTCGATTCCAAGACAGAGCGAAGAGCTCTGATCTAACTGGACCCACCCGAGAAGACTTGTTCAAGGGAACATTGTGAAAAGACGAGGCTCGGGCTCAAAACCGAGCAGAACCTCTGACAAGATCTCAGTCGATTATCCTCCGGCCCATTGGGCAAGACTGGACTCACTGAGAGACAGGGCTCTCCATGTCATCAACGCTCTCACCGGATGGTCACACACTTCTCTGACCCACGGTAGCGTCGCCAGGGGAGACGTGGACGACAAGAGCGACGTGGACGTGTTGATCCCCTCCAATGTCAACACCCAGATCGTCGAGGCTGCCCTGGAAAACGCGGGCTTTACAATATTCTCGAGAGAAATCGCCCAAGCAACCCCGTCTCACTCCCCTAAGGCACACATCCAATTAGACGCCGAACAGACAACCTCGGTCACTGTTCCGCTGACACCTTTCCGCTCCCTAGAGCTGGAATTCTACGCGTTCGGAGGAAAAGTCACACTCCCAGAGTTGAAAAACAGGATTCGAAACCCGGGCTGCACCAAGAAACTGGTCTTGATCGAACCGAACCCGGAAGGGCATTTCGAGTCTCCTGTAGTCGGCAGAGAAAGTGAAGTCGCACGACTCTTGGGAGTAAGCGTTGCAATTGTCATAGAGCGAGTAAGGGTCTTGACGCGCAGAGATACAATCGGTAGAACAGGAATGTATCTCAGAATTCCTGTCCGAGATGGAGAATCCTTCGATGAAGTCCTTCAGACGCGTGTTGACTCTGATCCTGCATTGAGAAGAACGCTTCGAACTAGAAGTTGAAAAAGGTAATATGAAACCCGCATTAGCCGAGCCTAATTCCCTGAACTAAGAGAAGAGCTTCTTGAGCCTACTCGACCCGTACATCCCGCTACTCTTCTACCTCGCCGTTTGGGTCGTCATCTACGCTTTGGCAGTGCTCTTGAAGGCCGACAGGCACGGAATCGTGGCCAAGCCCTACTACCTGATGCTGAAAACGGTGGCCTTCAACAGCTGGCTTGAGAGGATAGGCGGCCGGTTCCGGAGAGGTTGGCTTGCATTCTTCGACATCGGCGCAGCCATGGGCGTCGGTCTCCTAGTCTTCGTCGTCTACAGTTTCGTCAATAATGCCGTGGGGTTGTTCAGACACAGTTCGAGTGCTGGACCTACTCTCCTGATAATTCCGCTCCCCGGATTGACTATCGGCTGGGATATTTTCCCATACATCTTGCTAGCAATCGCCGTACTCCTGATTCCACACGAAATCGCCCACGGGATAGCCAGCGTACTTGACAAAGTTCCCGTAAAATCTTCAGGCGTCTTCATGGCAGTTTTCCTGCCAGGCGGGTTCGTTGAGATCGACGAAGAGAATCTCGCCAAGCGCAAGGCGAGGACCAAGTTGAGAGTCTTTGCCGCCGGGTCATTTACCAACGTCGCTACTTGGGCACTTGTCCTGCTTCTTCTCGTCGTCCTCTATCAGCCAGCACCTGCTGGTGTTCTTGTGACCGGATTCACAAATGGAAGCCCGGCACAGGCGAATGGCATGCCTCAATGGTCCGTGATAACTCAAGTCAACAACAATACGATCTCGGACGCCCAGCACCTCGGACTATACTTGTCAACTCTCACCCCCGGCTCGACTGTCACGGTTCATCTAAGCAATCCTTCGCAGACGCTGACGATGATGACCGGAAAATCTGACACAAACTCGAGTAGGGCAATACTTGGAGTCATAACCGCGAACTATGTTCCGCTTAGATACCAATTTCTGCAGGTAACCTCGTCATACCAGCTTCTCACGGCATTCAGTTGGATGCAACTAATCCTTCTTGGAGTTGCACTCGTCAACATGCTACCTCTCTTTCCATTTGACGGGGATCGCTACCTCGATACCCTCTTAGGAGTTCTAGGACTGAAGAATACCAAGAACGTTCGAACAGTCGCCAGTGTTATTTCGCTGGGGCTTCTAGGCTCCAACATCATTCTATCCTACATCCTATTCGGTACGATATTTCCGAGATAGTTCAGATGGATCCTAGATCCTGCACAGTGTGCAAGCGCCACCCCGGTTATTTTCGCAGAGAGTATGAAGGGTCGGTTCTATGCAAGAGCTGCCTTAGAGATTCATTGGAACGAAAAGTTCGCCGGACCATTAGTCACTGGGACATGCTCGCGCCGGACGACCACGTCGCAGTGGCAGTATCGGGAGGAAAGGACAGCCTAACACTTCTCATGATCCTCCACAAACTCGAGAAGCGGTTTCCCCGCACTCGTATCACGGCGGTCACTGTGGATGAGGGCATTGCAGGTTATCGGGAAGAGGCCGTTGACATTGCGACAAAATACTGCAAGGACCTCGGGATCGAGCATGAGGTGGTCTCCTTCGAGGAGCTCTTTGGGTACGGACTAGACGACTTTCTGAAGCGCAAGCAGGAAAGGATGACTGCTTGTTCCTACTGCGGTGTCTTTCGCCGAAAGGCGATCAACCTCGCGGCAAAGAAAGTTGGGGCAAACAAGATCGCCACAGCCCATAACCTCGATGATATCGTCCAGACATACTTGCTGAACCTGTTCCAGGGCGATGCCGATCGTTTCGTCAGGTTCAGCCCTGTTCTCAAGGATCCTCGCGGCCTCTTCCTAACCCGGGTAAAGCCGCTGTGCGATATTCCCGAGAGAGAGATTGTTATGTACGGATATGCCGAAGACCTGCAATTTCAAACTGCCTCGTGTCCCTACATGACCGAGGCCTTACGAAACGAGCTTCGTTCTGTTCTGAACAAACTGGAACTGGCTCATCCAGGTGTGACCTTCTCTGCTTATCGAGCGATGCTTCGTCTTCGAACCCTCGCCGAACCCAATCTCGCACCGTCTCGTCTCCAACCTTGCAAGTCCTGCGGAGAGCCAACACCATTCGAGATTTGCGAGGCGTGCAAGATGCAGGGCATCAACTCGGTCATACCTGAGATTTCAGCTTAGAGCGGAATTTCTAGAATTGGAAGCAGCTCAGTCAAGACGCGATAGGTAAAGCCCCAAACAACTTTTCCTTCGACCACAAAGGACTCTACGTTCCAGGGCTTGTCGCTGGTCGTAATTTCGGTCACTTTCATCGTCGAGGGTAGTTCAGGTAGGTTGACCCAGAAAGAGCTGGCAATCTCTGGGCCAATAGTGACCCTAGGCTTGACCCTCAAACCGTAGACCCAAGGCTGAACCCCCATCCCCATGCGTCGCATCGGATGACCCACTGATAGGCTGCCAAGCTCCACGCCAACTTCTTCGAGCTTGACGCCAACTTCTTCCTCGACCTCTCGATGAAGGGCGGTTCGAGGCGTTTCTATACCCTGTTTAACTCGCCCGCCCGGAAGTCCAATTTGCCCAGACCAAGGGTCACCCTCTCTCTCCGCCCTCTGTACAAGGAGGGTTTGCGGCCCTCTTCCAGGCTCATCCCAGAGGAGAATCGCAACCACTGCTTCGACTTGGGCCCCTTCGTTTGATCGATGAATTGAGCCCAGCTTCTCTTTGAGGTGGTGGAGGTTCGAGCTCAGCTCTGCGTTGGGCAAGTGGCTATCACGCTACTTCTGGATTCATTGATGATAACGACGGTCTTGCATCGGTTTCTGTTGTTTGGATATTTAGAAGGCGATTGGTCGTTCTTCTCGCGGTTTGCCACCGGCCTCTTCGCCGATGATCTGGTATTTTGCCTTGACGAGCTCCATGAAGGGTCCGAGATCTTTCGAGGATTGGAACGCAAAGCCTGCCCAGGTTCGTTTCCTGATCTCGTCACGCAGACGCCAATCGATCGTCTGATTTTCGGTGAGACGGATTCTTGACTTGAAGTCGGTGTGGAATGTGGCGTTCATCTCGGCTCCTCTGAGGTGAAGATGGAAGAGCTGACGGCCCTCGTAGAAGAATGCGGGAGTGGATTCGCTGCTGTGCTTCTCATAAAGGACTTTCATCGAGACTCCTTTCAACTGTCGCATGCGCGTCCTCAGCGCTTGGAATAGCGACCATGTTTGTGGCGAGACGCGGTCTGCTATCATGGAAAGATCGAGAGTTTCTTTCCGAGGCAAGCTTAGAACGCCGGATATCCATATTCTACTAAAAAAGGTTAGATGAAGAATCAGAATCTAGAACTATCAGTTCAGCGCAGACCTCTATTTCCATCGATCACTCTCTGTAACATTCTTTTTCTCCTAACTACTATGTGACCCCCCCGGGGGGTCCTCTTTTCCCGCGCCCCACCCTTCGTGGCCCGAAGATCTTCCGGACGCGAAATCGCCCATTATCAGCCCTGATCTCGAATCTGATCGCTCTGTCCTAGAATGCATAGCAACCCCTCCATGACGCCGCCTAAAACCGCAAGCTCATCCAAGCCCAGACCGCGCCCTGAATCCCAAGATTCGCCCAGAATCCATGCCAGACAGCGAGGAACCTCGGCAAAAAGGGGGGTCTTGCACAGAACACCTCGCGACGCTCAAGAGGCCGAATTGGACAGGATGCCAAGGCTAAACCCGCTCGATGGACACGCCATCAACCTGTCTCCCGTTGTCTCTTCCTCCACAACAACATCTTCTTCGAATCCAGCACGTACAAGACTCTGTGGAAGGGAATCTGCGTCTCGCCATCCGGCAAGAGGAAAGACCCCTTTCCCAGCCCCGCGATCTCTGAGACCTTGATGATCACCTGATCATCCACAGCACCTCGATGAACGTAGGCTAGCACGCACTCTGAGGGATCACTTCCACCACGCATGATCCGCGAAAGGATCGCCCTCAAAGGATGCTCCCGCATAAACGGACAGGTGGATCGTTAGAAGATGGGTTTTTCGATCATCCGACAACAAGGCTAAATCGTCCCACCAGCCGGAAGCTCTCCCTCACAGACAAGAACTAGTGAGCCTCTGTGGATCCAAAGATACTTCGAAAAGAAACCATCACCTCAGCACTGATCACAGACGTCTGGACATTGTGGACGACTAACGATGGAATCACCAGTTTTCTAGCCCCGAAAGCAAACATCAAGCTCGAAGACAATGGACCCTACGAGATACTCTTCGACCCCGAAGCACCACTAGGCTTCAGAGGAACAGAAGGCTGCAAAATACTCGGACTCGAACAGATGAAGACTCTATCTGTGGAGTGGAAAGCTCCACCCCAATTCCCAAACGTCCGAAGACAAAAGACACGCGTCGACATCTACTTCGAGAGAGTCGAAGCACTAACCAAGGTCCGCGTCGCGCATTCAGGCTGGCAATGGGGAGAAGAATGGGATGAAGCCTACGAATTCTTCGACCACGCATGGAACCTTGACCTCGCCAGAATGCAACAGAGACTCTCCTCCGGACCGATCGACTGGAGGAAACCCTACGTCCCAGCCTGGCTTGGACACAGAGCATCGCCAATCCGCGACCACGTCCCAGTCGAAAGGCACTAGGAAATACGGTATTCCACTTTCAGCCCGTCGATTCTTGCGAGCGACTTCTCAATCGTAGACTGCTCACCTCGTATTGTAACCCGCAGCTTCCCGTCCAGCAACTCTGGAGAGGCAGACTTGACAGGCACCGAGCGCGCGAAGAGTCTTCGCCGCCTGACCTCTCCTATCCTTACCTCCGTTCCTCAACCAACGCCCGCGCAACAGCAACGTCTCAAACCCGTCTTTGTCCCCCCGAGACAGCTTATTCACGCCGCGAACGGCTTCGTACTGTTCCATGATCCTCTTCTTGAACGCCGAGTTTTCAGCCGTCCGGATTTGATAGCTTATCTGAAATCCCTACCTATCCTGACGCAGGAACCTTAGAGATCGATCTTTCCTCGGCAAAGCTAAGGGAAAGCCGGCTTCGGACAAGACTTCCAGCGGAAATTCCAACGTAAGCTCTCGCATATTCGGCATAGTTCGGACCCGGCAAACCCATTCCGGAAAAACGTTTGGAAAGAGAGCGAAGCCACAAAGGAAGTCTTTATAGCAAAACGGCAAAGGGTCGAACGCTGACGCAATTATGAGCGACGACATCTACATGCCTGGAGCAACCACAGTCGGACTCGTATGCAAAGAAGGGGCCATACTAGGCTCGGAACGAAGGTACGCTTACGGGACATTCGTAATGAGTAAGGTCGCCAAGAAAGTCTTCAAGATAACAGACAACATTGGAGTCGGCTGCGCCGGAATAATAGGAGACATGCAAGTATTATCGCGCGAAGCACTAGCCTACATGAACATCTTCCAATATGAACGAGGAAGGGCGGGAACAGTGAAGAACGCGGCCAAACTCATGGCCAACCTCCTATCCGCAAGACGCTTCTCCCCCTATCTCGCCCAGACCATAATCGCAGGCGTTGACAACGGCTCTCCAAGCCTATTCGTCATGGACCCGATCGGATCCGTGCTCGAAGACAAGTTCGCGGCAATCGGAACTGGCGCTGAAGTCGCTATGGGAGTCCTAGAATCAGAATACAGAGAAGGACTATCAGTCGACGAAGCCCGCCCACTAATCCTACGAGCCATAAGGTCCGCTCTAGCTCGAGATATCTCAAGCGGAGATGGAGTCGATCTGCTCGTCATAACCGAAGGTGGGATAAAAGAAGAATCCCACACATTGGCTAAAGCAAAATCCGAATAGGCGAGAACCCTGTTATTATACCACGAAAGTCCAGCGGAGCAGAAGCTCGCAACATGTTAACAAAGAAGGATCTGACCGCAATCCAGAAGGATCTCTCCCAATTCGATCGCGCACGCGAGAAAATCCTCGACCTCTCCAGAGCGGCCACAAGAATGGCATCATCCTCCATCCTCGAGATTCACAGAGGTGACCTGAAAACAGCCAACTCGACCCTGGAACAGGCTGAGAAGACCCTTCAAGAGATCGAGAAGCTGTCCGTTGACGCTCCCGAGCTTCGAAGCTCCAACGGAGTCATAGTCGCCTTCCAAGAATACGTGGAAGCAATCACCTTGCGCAAAGTTGCCAAGGGCGAGGGAATCGTATCGATCGCCGAATCCGGCGCTGATCACCGAAGCTACGTTCTCGGACTATTGGACGCCGTCGGGGAATTTCGAAGAATGGCACTGAACTCTCTCCGCAAGGGAGATGTCGGAAAGGCAGAGAAACTCCTAGACGCGATGGAAGGAATCTACGATGACTTGCAGACGCTCGAGCATACTTCGATCGTCCCAACATTCAGAGTCAAAATGGACGCAGCGAGACGAATCATCGAGACCACGAGAGGCGACGTAGTCACCGAGGTCAGACGATTTTCACTAGAACAAGCTCTAGACCGGCTTGGAAAGAAGATAGAAGATCGCTAGTTGTCCCCGACCATAAGAGGATACAACTGGAAATGAAGCCATCACATCTCCTAATTCTCTACAAGCTCTCTGAACTAGGAGCAACGACAAAGGAGGTCGTTAGCAGCACGTCGGATCTCGCCAAGGGAATCGGAGGCTCCCAACAAACCGCGTCCCGCCGTCTCATAGAGATGGAGAAGCTGGGGTTAATCGAGAGAGGTAGAGATGGACGAGACCAGAAGGTCAGAGTAACCGGCGAGGGGCTCCGAGAGCTATCGGATATGTACCTCAACCTGAAACGAGTCTTCGAAGCACCGAAGAAAGCCCTCGAAATCACGGGATCCGTGTTCACCGGTCTTTCGGAAGGCTCATACTACATGAGCCTCGACGGCTACAGAGAACAGTTCATATCCAAACTAGGATTTGACCCGTTTCCCGGCACCCTCAACCTCAGAGTCAGCAAGGAGAACCTCGACAGTCGCAAGATTCTGGATACGTACCCGTTCGTGTACATCGAAGGATTCGCTAACGAGAAGCGAACCTACGGTCCAGCAAAATGCTTCCGGGCCATTGTCAACGACAAAGTCAAGAGCGCAATTGTCCTGCCCATCCGGGCCCACTACGGCGAAGACGTCGTAGAACTAATCTCCCCTGTCTCGCTGAGAAAGCAATTCAAACTCGTTGACGGAGACAAGGTCCACGTCAGAGTACCAATCGGTTCCTAAGAAACCGACAACGATCTCGCGACCCTGCTCTTGAGCTTCGAGCTACTGTTGAAGCCAACAGGCCCAAACCTCAGTATCCGAACAACCCGGACAGGCAACTTTTCTCTCTTGACAAGTCGTGTGACAGCAGTTCTAATCTCATTCTGGTCGTAGCCAACACAGACGAAGTCCGGCTTGACCTCTTTGAGAATCCCTAGGAGATCAATCTCTTCCCTTCCGAGAATCGCCCGATCAACCACGCGGAAAGCGGCAACTAGCTCTCTCCTCTGATCTTCAGGGACAATCGGCCCTCTTCCCTTCCTTCGACGCACCGTCCTGTCGCGCGCGATCACCACCACAAGCTTGGACCCAGGACCTCCTGTTTTCTTTGATTCTTCGAGGAATCTCAGATGTCCTAGATGCAGAAGATCGAAGACGCCAGTGGCTAGCACAGTCTTTCTTGGCAAGCTCAGAGCGAAGGGAACGTGTTAGCAGAAGGAATAAGAACGCTTCTTGCCGACCCAGGCTAAACTGTCAAGCCGCGCTTGGGATCCCCTTTCGGTTCGTACTTCAGCATCAGCGCCTGTTTCGATGAAGCCTCAGGCGCCTCGCCTCTCTTCGATGTGATCGTGACAGGAGTGTACCCGTTTATGATAGCATAGATGAACGAGTCATCTCCCCTCTCAGTGCAGTGCAACTGGAGCTTGTAGAGAGCTTCCCGATGAGTGAACACCATCTTCGTGGTCTCAGAATTGGTAATAATGACTCGACCACCGCAAGTCGGGCAAGCAATCGTCTCGTGTCTAGCAATCTTGAGACCGCAGTCTGGACACCAGACATCCTCGTCCCTTCGGGCGATGAATATTGACTGCCAAACCCCGACATGCTTCCGAGGGCTACACGCGTTCCATTCAGAAGTTGTTAGTCGAGTAGCCCGGAAGGCCCAGGCAGCCTCCTCCTTCCATCGGGTCAGGTGTTCGGCTCTATCCTCACACGTCTTGTGAAAGAACAGCCTCTGCCCTTCTTGGCTGAACGCCGCGGAAACAAGCTCGTCCCTGTGAATCGGCTTGCCACAGCCCGCACAGTTCTCCATCAGTATCGAGGATAGTGGGGCTGCCAGGGCGATATCAGGCGAGTGTTACCCAGATAGATCCGTTCTCGCTAGAACTCGGCCAGACCGAGAAATTTCAGAGCATCGAGAAGGCCTTCAGCATAAGCGATACACGCGAGCGCAGTGACCGGTTTCTGGTTGCCCAAATAGTGCTCTGCGTCTCGAGCATAGTCGCGGGCAAGTTCCAAAACATGATTCGTCTGAGACAGGCGAATCGACGATCGGCCTTTCTTGATCTTCAAAGATTCCAGTGACTGGGATGTTGCCTTCACATACCTGGCAGCCCTCTCCCCCGCTCGTTCCCTCATTTCACCGACTCCAAATCCGTATCCTTCGCTCCGCAAAAGACCTTCAGAAACTCGACCTCCACGAAATGGAGCCTTCCGGGAATCACGAGGGAATGAGGGAACTTCCCGAAGTCTTCCCTCTGCAGCCCTCCAAGTCTCCGAGCGAGAACAAACTGATCAGGAGATCCCACCCTCGCCACACCAATCCCTAACCAGTTTTCAAACAAGGGATCTGCAGCCACGAGTTTCAAGGCTGCCTCAGCCACGGTGAGCTGTTTCGACAGGTCTGATCTAATATCAAGGAGAACAAGGGAATGGAGTCCTCGTTTCCTGTTATCCATGATCCCATCAACAAGAGAACCTGGCACGCCGGACTCTTGAGGCATTGTTACGGTCTTGCCGAACTTGTAGCTTTGAAGACCGGTAGCCCCGCAAACCGCGGAGGCTATTGATGGACCATGAATGATTCTCGAAGATACCCCTCTCTTCGCCAGCTCAAGCCGGATAGAAACGTGAGTAGTAGCAATCATCGGATCGCCCGGAACCAGAAAAGCTACCCTTCCCTTCCCAGCCGCTTCGAGAATCCGTCTCCCGTTCTCATCTTCAAGCTGAACCCGATCCAATACGACGATTTTTTTTCCGAGAAGAAGCTCAAGCTTCTTCAGCTCAAGGCCAGGCATCAGGTTTGTGTAGAATTCCGCAAATACAGCATCCGCCTTTCGAGCCACCTCGACGCCTTCTACAGTGAGCCCTTTCTCATCGTTCAATCCCAACCCGACAAACGTAACACTCATGACTGCACGAGAATGGGCCTGTTTCCTAAAAGGCCGTTTTTCACTGGGCTAGCGTTGTTTCACCCCAGGCTTAGACGAGGCCTCGGTATTCTTACTATCCCTGCTTTTTTCGTCAGCGCGCTTGCCCTCCGCCCTCGAAGGCGTTGCAACGGTTGGGGCTTCTTTCTTTGCTGAGAGGATCGGAGTTAGGTCCTTTATCTCGGCTAGTTTTCTCCTGAGAATTCCGAATCGAGAGACTCGGAAGACCAGTCCTCGGCCTCTCTCTATCTCAAACGTAACTCTCTCGGATGCGATCCGTCGCCGTTCCATTTTCAATACCGACAAGTACCTGACACCTTTTCTTCCCGACCTAAGTAGAGTGAGTTCGATAACGCCGTCCACCATGCTCTTGATCTTGGCGATGGAATCCTCAGGCACAGCGCCTCTAGAGGCCGTAAGGATAAACAACCCACCAGTCTTCTTCACTTTCGCGCCTACCGTCTGCAAGAAATTGATCGCCTGCTTTCCTTCAACCCCGTTGAAAATAGGCGTCAGAGAATCGAGAATCAGGGTCACAGGAACATTCTTCGCCTTCGTTATGAAGGAGGTGACCTGAATGTTCAACTCTGTAAGATCCGAGGGATCTCTAAGAGCGCCCTCGCCCTGTCCCGCTAGCCCAGAATAACAGTCGATTATCTTCAATCGTCCCTTGCGGAGATGCGAGATAATGTCCCAGCCAAACTCTCCCATTCGAGCCTGAACGTCCTCGGGAAACGCGTCATACGACAACAAAGCGCAGGGTCTTCCAGCCTCAAGCTCATCATGCAACAATTCATAGGACAGAATGGTCTTACCACTGCCCGGATCGCCAAGCAGCAAAAGACTCGACCCGCGTGGGATCGGCCCTCCAATCATCTGTTCCAGATGCTCGAACCCAGCAAGAGACGTGTCGTACCGTTTCAACACAACAACTCCCCCTAGAAGAGCCAAGACGCCGCCTATCACAAACGGGAGATATCCTAAGGGAGAAGTCACAATATCGACTCTGATTGAAGTAGCAACACTTGGTCCAGTGTTCCCGAAACCATCATTGAGACTGTTAGCATCGACTCCAACAGTCCAGGCACCACCAGGGTCGAAGGTAGAGACGGAATAGCCGGTTGGAGTGTAGAATCCCAGACGGTTCGCATCATAGACCGCCGTCAGGTTTGCAATCGTAGTCCCTGACGGGTTCTTGACCGAGACCACGTATTGGCCAGATGCGAGAAACGCGCCGCTAGAGCCTGAGTATTTTATTCGAAAGTAGGGGTAGAGAGTGTCACTGCTCGAAAAACTCGTCGATGGGATACCCTTTGAATTGTAGGTGACCATCGCGTCGACAAACAATTCGCTCTTCGTGACGGTAACGGTCACGGGCAGACTTGTCCCCGAGTTTCCGTTCGTGTCTGTGGCTCGTACTATTATCGTCCAAGAGCCGAGTGGATCATTCATCAAGACCTGATAGCTAAGGGAGTAGACCCCGTTAGTAGAGCTAACTTGGGGAAGCGTAAGTTGGCTGTTCGATGGAGTGTCCGCAGTTACCACCGCACCACTTACCGCTCCTAGAGAGTTCGCCACGGCCGCGGTGATTGTTAGAGCCTGCCCCCTTTGGACTGCTATCCCGAAGATTGGTTGCGATACAACGACGCTCATCATCGCAGTTACCGTGAACTGACCTGTAACAACGTTGGCGATGTTTGACGGCGATGTCTGATTTACCGCAACGTTGTAGACGCCTCCGACATTGGTGGCGACAGTGCCATTCAACACGGTCCATGAGGTTGACGCCTGGTCGTACTGGACAGATATGCTCCCCGACCCTCGATTGTCGGTGGATATTACTTGGTTTGAAAACGCGGAACCAGTACCGTTCGGCTTCTGAACACCGATCGTGACCCCGTAGAGAGCGTTCCTCGCTCCATTGGTTACTGTCACCATGATTGCGACGCTATTACCCAAGCTCGTCGTCGGTGGACTGATCGAGAGAGAGTATGGAGCGATACCGTGTACTTGGGCTACGAAAGTCAGGACTGATGCGATCAATAACGCCAAGAAGATTACTCGTGGTCTCATCAGTACCCAGCCTTAGTAGTCTGAGGCATCATCCACGAAAGGGGCAGTCTCGTGTGTCGGGGAAGGCTTGTGTTACCGAAACGGTAGCGGGCTAGGTACACCAATGCGGCTTCTCATGAGCAGCTGAGGAAGAGTGTACGACTACTACTGGTTGTCAGAGAGGAGCACGATAGAGTTCCCTTCGTCTTAGATTCCGTGACGAATCAAAATGAGAAAATCCTTCAACGGATTTAGAGTAGCTTTCTTCTCAGAAACGGTAACCCTTATTAGAAATTCGGCCGGGACCGAGCCTTCGGCGGGTTCGTGGGCCCGTAAACCGGACACGCATGCTGGTCTAGTCGGGCAGCTCAGCCAGGTAGAGCAGCAGACTCTAAGGCTGAGGCTCTTAACCTGAAGGACGAGTCCATCCGACTCGCCCGGGGAATGGTCGAGGGTTCAAATCCCTCCGGGCCCGCCACAGCAGTACCCCAAACGCCAGTACCTCTGAGTAACCGTCAAGGCAATCCTCTCAAAGACTTCACCTCCTAATGGTTATACACTACGAAGACATGATCACTCCTGTGCAAACGACAAGCACGCCTCTCTCAATCGACCTAGTCCGCGAGTTCGTAGTCGCCGGCCACGGAAACCTAGAAAAAGTACAAAAAATGCTCGCAGAGAAACCGGATCTACTAAACGCGGCATACGCTTGGACCGAGACCGACCGGGAAACAGCGATTCAAGGCGCAACTCAAGTCGGCAGCGTTTCTATTACGGAATACCTTCTCGAAAATGGAGCGCCCCTCGAAATCTGCACAGCGGCAATGCTCGGAAGAAAAGACCTAGTCGAGAAGAGAATTCGAGACAATCCTAGTAGTATCAACTCGACAGGGGCACATCGTATCCCGCTCCTGCCACATGCGGCATGGAGTGGGAATCTCGAACTTGTTCAGTACCTGTTCCAAAACGGGGCGAAGACAGGATCATCTTTGGCCCTCCAAAACGCGGTTACAAGAGGTTACCACGACTTGGTCTTCTGGCTCATCGCCAACGCAGATCCGGACTTGAATGCCAAGAACTTTCAGGGAAAAACCCCGCTGTCGCTGTCTATGGAAAAGAAACACGAAACCATTGCCCAACTCCTAAGGGAGCACGGTGCCAAGGAATAGTTAGCCCGACAATCTCGATCAACGAAACCCTCGCGTCCAACTCGTGCTGTCTGAGGTCAGATTAACCGATTGAAACTTCGCAAGTCTGTCGAAGGAGATCAACGACGACCATCCTGCTCGAAACATGGACCATACGATGGTCCCTACTGTCCGGAATGTTATGAGCGCGCCATGAGCGGCGAAATCGACAGGAAGACGGCGGCATCGAGCTAAAATAATCCGTGTCCAACTCCTCGGCCTCTGTAGTGATTGTGCGAATGGAACATCTGTTTCATCGAGCACCAAAAAGCTATCGCCGCTTCATAGAATCAGAGATAGTGAGACTTCATTGAAGTCAATATCACAGGACGAGAGGCTGAGGGTCGCTCCGAATTACTCGAAAGACTTCGAGACCCTTGAAAAGATGGAATGGGCTTTCTCGAAAGGAGACACTGACTTCTTCAGAGCAGTCCTCGACACCAGACCAAGCTTGCTCCTCCGAATACACTCAGTCTGCATGCTCGCGGACATGAAAGATGAAAGGGCAGTTCCAGCTCTCTGCGAGACGCTGAGACGAGATCCAAGTCCACTGGTCAGACATGAGGCTGCGTTTGCACTTGGCCAACTGGAGTTCAAGTCATCAGTTCCCTTCCTCCTAGAAGCCATGGCGGCCGACGAGAGCGTCCTAGTACGACATGAATCTGCGGTGGCACTCGGGTCCATCGGAGAAGAGACAGCCCGCTCAGGACTGATCGACAGATTACGAGACCCAGATGAGGACGTGCGATTGTCCGCCGAAGTTGCTCTAGCCGATCTCGACTTTCTAGAGCGCCTAAAGACACGAACCACTAGGCGGTGAATACCGAGTTCCACCGTTGAGTCGGTATGAAGATTCCACCCGCCTCCGGGAAAGCTTGTCTCTGAGCATCTCAAAGAATCAAGGAGAGGAAGCGATCCAGCTCCTGAGTAAGCTGAAGCTACTGAACAGAAAACTCTCCCCGCGAACAATAGACGATCAACTGCACGTGCCCCTGTCGCGAACGCCACAACTAGAAGAGCAAAGACTGCTTGAATGCGTCCTAGGAAAACAAAGTCTAAAACAAGAGAAATTTCACTTCAGAGCACAAATCATTGGCTCACTGGAGGAGGTCGTAGCTCGACAACTTCCTTCCAGCGTTATTCCACTCGTTTCAAAATCGTTCGATGTGATCGGTGACATAGCCATCCTGGAACTCTCTCCCGAAGCAGAACCATTCGAGAGGAACATCGCCGAAGCGCTGATGAAGGTCCACAAGAACGTCAAGACAGTCTACTCAAAAGCTGGACCAATCACCGACAACCAGCGATTGAGGCCTCTACATCACGTCCTCGGGTCGAATCGAACAGAGACAATTCATAGAGAACTAGGTTGTCGTTTCAAGATCGACGTTGCGAAAGCCTTCTTCTCACCCCGTCAATCCACCGAGCATCGAAAAGTGGCCGAACAGGTACGGCCAGGAGAATGCGTGGTAGACATGTTCGCGGGCGTGGGACCCTTCTCGGTACTCATCGCGAAACGATTGAAAGACGTACGAATCCACGCTATAGATGCCAACCCCGAAGCTGCCAAGCTGATCGGAGAAAACGCGAAATTGAACAAGGTCCAAGACAGGATAACGGTGTGGTCCGGTGACGCCCGTGTCGTCATCAGGGAGAACCTCGCTGGCATAGCATCGCGAGTGATAATGAATCACCCTTCACAAGCGAGGGAGTTCTTGGAACACGCATGCGAAGCATTTGGGACCGACGGAGGAATCGTTCACTACTACACCTTCGCAGAAGGAATCGACAGCGAGCTAGAGGCTCGGAAAGAACTTACAGGTGTCCTGGATAATTCAAGGTGGCGGGTCAAGGAAGTCAAGGCAACACGGAAGGTGAGGGGTGTCGCTCCGATGAAATGGCAAATCGCGATAGACGCGGAACTTGCGCCAGCCTAGGTCTCCACGATTAGCTCGACCAACACCTGCCGCCTAGGATCTTGAAGCAATTCCACGAATGATCTCGGGATATCAGCCGCCGCCCGATTTGAGTGCACCATCAGGGTCCTATCAGATATGAAACCACTTTTTCTGACCACCATGTCCGTGGGATGGGAGAGAGTCAATCCCTGGGCACCTCGCCCCTGGACGGAGAATTGATGGACGTCAACCGTCAGAGTTAAGTTGACTTTACAGGTCTCGCTGGAGAGAGCTTTTTTCATCGGCTCGGGCAAGTCGCTCAATGCAACGGAGCACCCGACCGCAACGATGCAGTCTCCCTTATTGCCAAGATCAGTGTCCGCTGTGAGCTCCAAAGTCGTCGGGTGACTTGACGAGACCGAAGGATGGCCCCGCGCGTAGAACTTGAAATTCATCGAGAGTTACACTATTCGACCAGAGGGGTCTAATATGCTCATCAACGAGTGACATGAGGGGAGGGATGACCGAAGTCCGTGGATTTCGCTAGTGAACGAGAAAGAATGGTCCGGGCCCTAATTGCCGAAGGACTCCTCAAGACCCGCAAGGTCATTGACTCTATGAGAGCGGTTCCGAGAGAACTGTTCGTGTCCAGCCAAATGCGACAGTACGCGTACAACGATACTCCATTACCGACGGAGCATGGCCAAACGATCAGTGCGCCACTCGGCTGAACAGCCGGGCGTTACATGGTGGCCATGATGGACGAGGCGTTGGAGCTACGACATGGGATGAGGGTGCTCGAAGTAGGCGCAGGAAGTGGATACCATGCGGCCACCATCGCGGAAATTGTACGCGACGAGGGACATGTTTTTGCGATCGAATATCTCGATAAACTGATTGCTTTCGCGAGGAGCAACCTGGATCGAGCAGGATACACCAATCGGGTCACGCTGGTTCAAGGCGATGGATCATTGGGTTACGCTGAGCGAGCCCCGTACGACAGAATACTCGTCACGGCCGCGGCCCCCAAGATTCCGCCCAATCTGCTAGAACAACTGAAGCCAGACGGAGCTCTCGTCGTCCCAGTCGGTGGAAGAATGTTCCCACAAGAGCTTATCCGGGTCCGGAAGAAGCCTGATGGAACCTTGGATCGGGATTCCCTGGGAGGAGTTGCATTCGTGCCCCTCATCGGGAAATATGGCTTCAGCGACTAACTGCCGAAGAAGGATTCAAGCGTCTTCTTGCCACTCTCTTTCGCCATTGCAGTCCTTGCCCTTTCCACTACGGTTCTGACTCTCTCCTCGTTGAAGTCTCTCTCTCCGCAGAGGAACTGCACCAGAGATTCAACATCGGATTCACGCCATTCCAAAGTGTAATTCGAAGTGACGGCAGGCCTCAGAAATATCTCCCTAATCCTGTCCAACTCGGGTGGCGGAACTACATCCTTGTTCACTTCGGCAATTCTCTCGACCCTGCCATACTCTTTGACCAGCTTCAGCGCGGTCTTGGGTCCTATGCCTTTGAAACCGTCTGGGTTGAAATCTGTACCGATCAGAATTCCCAAGTCCACGAGTTGTTCTCGTGAAAGCTGGAGAGTCTGCAATGTTGATGTCAGGTCTACTAGTTCTGGCTCTACCTGCACGTAGGCCTCTCGCATAGGCAGCTTTCTCTTTCCACTTATTGCGAGATTCCGGACGAGCCGCCGGGCCCCGAATAGGAGAGAATCGTAATCCTGGCTGACTGCGGCCCAAACATCCCCGCGAGCAGCCATGTAGGCGGCCTGGGCTTCTCCTTCAGAAGGAGCTTGGACGATCGGCACCCCCAGGTACCGAAGAAGTCGGTGAGCATCATCAATCATCAAATCCTTGAGGCTGGAAGTTGCCTGGGCGTAACGTTTCGCTTCCTCGAATTTGCCGGTCGAGAGCGCGGATTCGTATCTCGTTGTGGCCTCGAACCTGATGGTCCGTCGCCGCTTGATCTCCGTGTCTTTGAGACTGGGCGGCTTTCCGTCGAAAACATACACGAGTCTGATGCCTCTCTCTGCCAAGTTGGTCGTTCGATAAAGGAGCCCGCTCAAGTGACTCGTAACCCTGCTCTGCCGGTCCATCAATGGCTCGCCGGTGGGCCCTCGAATTATTGCGAGAAATTGGTAAAGCGCATTGTAGGCATCTACCGCGAAAGTCTTTCCCGCAAACTCGTCCAGTGAGATCTTGGATCGGGAAATGATGTCACCAAGATCCACGCCCAAAGCTCTGCAACCCCTGACTGTATCCTAGGATCTCCTGATCCTGTACTCACCTACACGGTTCGCAACCAGCGCCGCCACACCTCCGGCACCAACTCCTCCGTCAATGTTGACCACAGCCATTCCCAGAGAACATGATTGCAGCATAGAGGCCAAAGCCGCGAGCCCTTTCTCTCCGAAACCGTAGCTTCTAGATGTAGGGACTCCTATTACCGGGACATCCACGATTCCAGCAACGACTGTGGGGAGCGCCCCTTCACGACCCGCAACCACTACGATGACATCGGCATTCCAATTGAGGAGATTGCGGACAGGCTCGAACAAGCGGTGAATTCCGGCTACGCCCACGTCATAGAAGGATTTGGTCTCACATCCCATCTCGCGAGCGATAACCTCCGCTTCTTCAGCTATAGGCATGTCAGAGGTCCCCGCCGTCAATACTCCCACTCTACCTCCACTTCGCCGCGTCCTGTAGCTCTTCGACTTTACAACGATCATTCGAGAGCGCAAAAAATATTCAACTCTAGACTCTTTTCCGATGATAGATCTAACAGCCTTGACTTGGGAACCGTTCGATCGACTGATGATTGCACGACCAGTTCGTCTCAACATTGCCTGACTGATCCTCGCTACATCGCTGTCGAGCTTGCCCTCAGCCAGAATCACTTCAGGAAGGCCCTTGCGCTTCTCTCGTCCAATGTCGAGCTTCGCAAACCGAGACAAGCTCGCGACGGCAAGGAGTCTATTCTTCCTCTCGAAACGTTTTCGACTTCGCTCAAATTTCTCCAGCGAGGACAAATCGGCCATTCCCATTTGCGAGTAAACTGTTTAAATTGCCATGCGGAGTGTCTTGAATATGTTGCCTAGCCCTGCGATAACCGATTTGCAGGTAAAGATGGAGAAGGCTGTTGATATTATCGGCCGGTTCAACGGGGCTGTCGTTGCACTGTCGGCCGGAGTGGATAGCTCCCTCGTCGCTGCCCTTGCACGGAGGGCATTAGGGGACCGCGTTGTTGCAGTGACCGCCCTCTCGGAGTCTCTCGCACCCGGGGAGATGGAAGTCGCCCAGAAAACTGCGACGAAAATCGGGATCCGGCACATTATTGCGGCGACAGATGAGGTGCATAACGCAAGTTACAAGGCGAATCCCTCTAACAGATGCTATTACTGCAAGGACACGCTCTATCGCGAACTGCGATGGCAAGCCGACAAGTCCGGATTCGAAGCGGTTCTTGATGGGACCCAACTCGACGATCTCGCTGAGATAAGGCCGGGACTTCTTGCCGCCCGTGAGGCGGGCGTAAGGAGTCCTCTCGCAGAAGCGGGCTTTTCTAAGAGCGAAGTACGAGAATCTGCTCGACTTCTCGGGCTCGAAGTGTGGGACAAGCCAGCTATGCCGTGTCTATCATCACGGATACCGCACGGCGAGGAGATCACAGTTCAGAAGCTATCTCAGGTTGGAGAAGCAGAATCAATTGTGAAACGACTCAGTGGCGCTCGAGACATTAGAGTCAGACACCATGGAACAGTTGCGGCAATCGAGGCTTCCCAAGAAGACTTACCACTTTTTCATGATGACAATTTGATGCGCGAGGTCGGGGAAGAGCTTAGGCGAATAGGATTCGCGAATGTAACCCTGGGCCCACGAAGATATCCAAACAGACAACGAACAGTGGAACTCGGGCAAGACCACCTCCTTCCAATCGTTAGCACTTCTAGTCAGTGACAAGAATGTCTGGAACCCCTCGGCCCCAACCTGCCTGATCGAGGTTATTCTTCCTCGGAACAGCCCTTTCAATCATAGCTGAAAACGTTTTTAAGCTATCAGAAACCGATCCAGCACAAACTCTTTCCGTTTCTCGGAAAGTAGGATCTAATACAAGAAGGACTGGACATACGATAAGTTGGAGAACCCAAGACAACCAAGAATGAGCGTTTTGAATTGACCACTACAATCGGTGTTGTTTGCAAGGATGGAGTTGTCCTCACGACCGATACCAGAGCGACCATGGGATCCTTTGTCGCCCATAAGCATGCAAAGAAAGTCTATCGAATCGATCATCATCTAGCAATGACGATTGCGGGAACAGTAGGAGACGCACAAGCGTTGGTAGAAATGCTTAGAGCGAACTCTTCATTATACAGGCTTGACCTCGCTCGGCCAATCCCCGTAAACTCCGCAGCAAGGCTGGTTTCCAACATCCTGTTCGGCGCCAGATACTACCCGCTCGGGGTCCAAGCACTAATCGGCGGAGTAGACGACAGTGGAGGACACATTTACGCACTCGACCCTCTCGGAAGCATGATGGAGGAAAAATACGTCTCAACTGGATCTGGATCTCCCGTCGCATACGGTGTTCTCGAATCGGAGTGGAAAGACTCGATGAACGTCAAGGAGTCGGTGCCCATAGTTGTGAGAGCGATCGATTCGGCCATGAAAAGGGATTCGGCAAGCGGCGACAGTTTCGATGTTGCCCTAATCACGAAGGAAGGATACAGGGAACTCACAGAGGACGAAAAGAAGCACATCCTCCACGCCTGATCCCTTCTTCGCACCTTCCACAGATATCAGAGTCGTAGAGAAGATTGACTAGAACCTACAACGACGTACACGCCAAGATACGCGAGACAATCGTAGAGCATATGCCGAAGGACGCCGAAATAACTAGAATAGAATTCGAGGGACCGAGGCTCGCGATATACGTAAAGAACGTCGGGTTATTGGCGGAGCAGAGTTATGTTGTAACTGAGATCGTAAACCTGCTTCACAAGAGAATCGTCATCCGATCTGATCAGTCCATACGTCTGCCAGAGAGAGAAGCTGAAGCTTACATTCGCAAGATCATTCCAGTAGAAGCGGAAATCTCCTCAATCAACTTCGACCCCAGCTTAGGTGAGGTCGTAGTCGAGGCAACCAAACCCGGAGTGGCGATAGGGAAGGAAGCGGCAGTTCTACAACAGGTCGTAAAGGAAACGAGATGGCGGCCTCGAATACTTCGAGCTCCCCCGTTACACTCCAAGATCATTTCGAGCACTCGGCACATCCTTCACACTGAGAGCGAAGAACGTAGTAGGATCCTCCGGGATGTTGGCGAGAGGATCTTCCGTCCCACCTTCAGCAAGGCAGGCTACGTCCGTCTCGTAACGCTCGGGGCGTTTCACGAGGTTGGACGCGCGGCCATGCTTATCCAAGCAGGATCTAGCAGTATTCTGCTGGATAGCGGGATAAACCCGGGAGCGCAGGACCCGACTTCGGCCTATCCGCGATTCGATACTGACGAATTTGACCTAGAGAAACTCGATGCAGTCGTCATTTCTCACGCCCACCTGGACCACTGTGGAATACTCCCCTTCCTCTACAAGTATGGCTACGACGGACCGGTCTACTGCTCCGAACCCACACAGACCCTGATGACACTTCATCAGCTTGACTACCTAGACGTTCACAGCAGGGAAGGCGAACACTCGCCCTACGACCAAAAAGACGTCAGAGAAGTTGTAACGCACACCATACCCCTGCGCTACAATGTGGTAACCGACGTTGCTCCAGACATCAAACTCACATTTCACAACGCAGGCCATATTCTGGGAAGCTCAATGGTCCACCTACACATAGGCGAAGGCCTCCATAACATCGTCTATAGTGCCGACTTCAAGTTCGGACGAACAATGATGCTCGACCCCGCGACCGCACTATTCCCTAGAGCTGAAACGCTCATCATCGAGAGCACGTATGGTGGTCCTGACGACATCATGCCTGACAGAGAGGGGGTAGAGGGCAGGCTCGTCAGCATCGTCAACGACACGGTCGAGAAAGGAGGAAAGGTGCTGATACCAGTCCCTGCTGTCGGGCGAGCCCAAGAAATCATGCTCGTACTAGATGCGTACATGAAAAACGGCGCCCTGAGAGAACTCCCCATCTACATCGAGGGGATGGTCAACGAGGCAACCGCGATTCACACGGCTTTCCCCGAATACTTAGTTCGCGACATCAAAGAACAGATCCTCCACAAAGACATCAACCCGTTCCAGTCAGAATACTTCCATCCGGTAACCCATCCAAGCGATAGAGAGGAGATTATCGCTGGCGGTCCATGCGTGATCATTGCCACCTCCGGAATGCTCGAAGGCGGACCCGCGATTGACTATTTCCGCCACCTTGCACCCGACCCGAGAAACACGCTCGCCTACGTGAGCTACCAGGTGGACGGTACCTTAGGAAACAGAATCAAGAATGGTCTGAAAGAAGTCTCTCTCTATGCCCACGACGGAAAAATGGAAATGGTGAAAGTGAACATGAGAGTCGAATCCATTGAGGGATTTTCCGGCCACTCAGACAGAAACCAGCTCCTGGGCTTCATTAAGAGAATGACTCCCAAACCAACCAAGATCATAGTCAACCATGGCGAGAGAAGGAAGTCTGACTTGTTCGCTCAGAACGTCAACCGCATATTCGGAATAAAAACAGTCGTCCCCGACGTTCTGGAATCCATTAGGCTTCGATAGGCCGCCAACTTCAGCGAGTTCCCGGAACCGCTTCGGTCTGAATCGGAGCCGCAGAGATCGCTCCTTCCGATGAGACGGCTTCTTTTCTCCACACTTTCACGCCCGCCGGCGTTATGACGATACGTTCTTCCCCCAGACGAGCGATGTCCCCACCTAGAGATTTCGTATAGTCTGTCAATTCGGTGATTGCAAGTTTTGTCTCCTCAACGCTCTTCCTCGCCAAAGGAGTGATTCTAACGATGAGAATATTGCCTGTCCGAACCTCCCCCTTTATCGTCTCCACATCGTCCAGTTCCTGTAGAGGAAGGGCCTTCACATAGATCGAAGAATGCTGCATGGGGAAAGATCAGACTATGCTCCGAGAGCTTAACATCGGGCGTCAACCCGGTTCGACTTTAAACATTTCCCTGACTTTTTTCGATCCAAATCCTCAATTGGAGCTTGGCGGAGCCGGACCCTTTGGCTTTATCACTTCCCAGATCAGATCTCCAACGTAGTGGATGTTTTCAACAACTTTACCCTTCTTTACAGTTGCCAGTGGTCCTGATCCCGCGAGTGCCCTTCCCACGGCAAGATACTTGCCATGCTTCTCATCCACTACGACCAAGAGCTGTTTTTCCGCAAACTCTCCATTGACCCTTCTGACCCCTGGAGCCATGATGTCCGCACCTCCAACCACGTGTGGAACGGCACCCATGTCAACGATTACCCGTGGTAGCCCGTCGAGGGCGGAGGTGTTAGTTAACACTGGAGCGAGCTCGCCTTTTCGCTTAAACGCAATGGCTACTCCATCAACAAATATGATTTCCGAATCTTTGACGGTCTCAATCTCCACTCTGGCTTTGTGGGTGAGATGTTGTTGGTTGGGAAGTCCACGTAGTTCTTCGATCAGTGGTTTTGAGTCTCGATCCTTGAGTATCGTTCTAATTGTCAAGACTCTCCAGAATTCGGAATGAGACAATCTTTAAAAGAGTACCTTCGGCGGACAACCGCATCTCTCCGGTTGAACAGTGAATGTCTGAAGTTGCGGCGAAGATCTTCGAAGAGAGCCTGAACAAAGTCGTACTCGTCCAACTTAAGGGCGGACGAACTGTAAGGGGAAGACTGTACAGCTTCGACCAGCATATGAACCTGGTGCTAGAGGAGGCCGAGGACGTTACTAATGCCGAGTCGACCAAGAAACTTGGCACAATAATCGTCCGGGGCGACAACGTGGTCCTCGTGTCCCCGCCACCTAAGCGCTGAGAGACCTCTGATCATCGTTCCAACTCGAACGACTTTAATTTCAAAACGAACCCAGTCTGGCCTGTGAGTTAAGCTCTGCCCAGAGATAGAAGTCAAATCTTAATGGATGGCTTGACTATCTGCCAATCATACAGATAAAACGCAGAGGGATTCGCATTAGATAATTCCATTGTCAACTTCAAGCGCTACACACTGTCTACACGTGAAGTGGCGGGCAATCAGACGAATTCGAAGCGGCCAACTTACAAAGGTTAAATAGAATCCGGCCGGCAGGCGGCGTTTTACAACGTGAAAGGTCTTGACTCGGGGGGTCTTATGCCTACTACTCATAATTCTATCTCTAGTCCCAGTCATTCCCCAAACATTCCCATCAACGCATGAACTCCCCACTCATCAGGGACAAAACCCCCAGCTTGCCGCGGCCCAGGATCCAAGCGGTAGTCTCATGGCTTTCAACGCAAGTCGAGTACAGTTCGACGTGTATACCCAAGCGACAGCCTCGTTAATCGGCGGGACCCCGACATGGTTTGGGGGAAACTTCACCAATTCACAGTTAGGGACGCCTGTACCTGGAACGGGATTTAACGTCACGATCCCAAGCAGTACTCTTGCCAATCAGAATGTTACATGGACAAAGGTGAACATACCGCACGGAAACGTTTCATCTACAACATACCTTAGGTTCGACTGGAGGGGCACGATTGGCAATGGAACAAAGGCCAGCTACTTCGTCTATAATGAAACCAGCAAACCCCCCGTCTTCAGCTCTACGAAAGTCAACCAAACAACCATTACTGGGGGTCCTCCATTGTTCACCACGGGAAGCCCCCCCGTCGGATGCACCCCAACTGATGAGTGCTTTGACGTTTCAAAGTACATTGGTTTCAACCTAACTTTGACCTTCCATTTCAACTCGACGTCAACTGGTAAGGGACTGAGTGTCAGGGTAAGCAACATTGCTGTTGTCGCTGCCGACGCTACCCCAATTAATTCAATTTCCCATTCTATGAAACTGGATCCAACCGACCCCACTCACGCCCGAGTCCTGCATAGTGCCAATCAAACGCTGAGATACTTTGCTAACGTCACCTATCACAAACCTAACACAGCAAACGGTAACTTGTCGCACAATTGGACACAGATGGTCATAGCCTATTACTATCCGAACTCTTACACTGGCGTTAGTATTAGCCAGAACGGGACGTCCATATTCCCCCTTACCGCGCCTGCCGCTCCCATATTCCAGGGCAATTGCCCAGGGTCCTTCTTCTGCACTGACACTCATTTTGTCGCGTTGAACATGACTAGCGGAATAGCCCGAGCAGGTATCAACATAGCCGCCAACTCCGTAAATGCCGAGGCTGGGGTCCAGACTACGTTGGGCGGCGTCACTACCAGTTACTGGGGTCCCGGTGATCTCCTCCAAGTCAAGGTCAATCTTCGTCAAGGCGTCAATGTCACAGGATTCAACATAGTATCGGCTAACAAGACCGGGGTTGTTAGGCTTACTCAGCAATTTACTAATGTCAAGAAGGGGATCTCGCTAGAAAACTTCACGAGTCCTCTTCCGCAGGACACCTCTTTGCTGGGACAGTGGACCATCAATAGTACTTTCATCAACGGGTACGATTACGGGTATAACTCCACGTCATTCACTCTTGAACAGCTCGGAGTCACCGGATTCACGTACTCTGGAAGCAATCAACGCTTGACTGCAGGAGGCACCCTAACTTACGCGTCCAACACCTCACCGGCCCCCGATGTCAAGGGATACGTCTTTGCTGTTGACAGCGGTTCCGGGGCTGCACCGTTATCTACTCCCACGGTGACGAGTGGTACCGGAATCTACATTTCCAATATTACACTGCTGAACGGAGTGTTCACCTCAGGAGGACAACTGATAATGGTGTTCACCCTCGTCAATCCAACAAAAATCGCTATGAAAGCCAACAACCTGACGATTGATCATGAATGGGTAAGCGGCGTATCTCACGGTTCAAACGCGACCATTGCGGTGCCATCTGGTGCCGACACATTCACGCTTCAACCCGACTACATCTACAGGCTGAATGCAACATTCACTCCGGGCGGTATTCAGATAATTGTTACTGGTACAGGCAACAGCGTTTCGGCACTGCTCCCACCTGGCAATCCACCGGTGACAAGCCTCCGACAACACGCCGGCCTGTTCAGAATAACCGTCAACAGCAGCCCTGTGTCGGGATCATCCCCTTGCGTTCCGGAGTGCAAGAACAGCCTGGAATCTCTTGCCTATGCCTATGTCCTAGTCAACCCTCCAGTCCCTGGCAGGCTATTAGCCTCCGGAAATTTCACATCGACGGCGTCAGGAGCTTTTTCGACAACCATCAGTTCGGGGAAGATACTCGGCGCGGGTAAGTTGACCTTCTTATCCTTGGGAAGGGACCCAAATGGCCTCGCGATCACTGTCCAAGACAAATCGACTCAAGAATCGACAATCCTTATCTCAAAGATCGACAATATTCCAACGGCAACACAGAACCAACCTCTGACCCTAGTCCTCCACTTGACAAGTAACTCAACCAGCATCGACATGAGTATTACGATCAGCTTGAACGTTGAAGGGAACGGTGTAGTCCAAAGTCAATCCGGAATCCTCGTCCCTCACGGCATATCCAAGGATGTGCCCTTTAACTTCAATGCCCCCGCAAAAGTAGGAGTATATTCTCTAACATTCTTCTCTCCAGACTACGGCTCTCCACTAATCACGGGCACCCTGCAGGTGTCTGTATTACAAAGCAGCCTCCAAGTGATCATTCCAGCAATCATTGGATTGGCAGCCGCTATCGTCATTCTCCTATTCTTCCAGTTCCGGAAAAAACCAGAGACAATGCCCGAATCTCCCGCGAAAGAAAAGTCAGCGGCTGGAAAACCCACAAGACCAAACGCCGGAACCTCGACCTCGAAATCCTTAACTTAAACCCAGTACGTTTTCTGGACTTCTTGGTTTAGAACTATGGAGTCCGGTCCCGAAGAACCACTTGGAGAATCAATCCCACCGGAAGCTCCGCCACGAGAACGAAACCCCGGCGGGCTAATCTACGAATGCATCAACTGCGGATCCAAGCTAACAGCTGACCAGCTCGCCATGACCCCAGAGATCAAATGCCCATTCTGCGGATATAGGATACTTCGAAAGGTAAGACCTCCAATCGTAAAGCACGTGAAGGCCCGATAGCAAGGCCAGCTGATACCGTTCAGAACGCAGATAAGACGAAAATACTCTCCTCTGATCGAGCCCTGAGCCGAGAACCCTTGCAGCAACAGATCAAAGACAAACACAAGCTATTATCCGAGACCGCCCGGCGAAGAGGATTCTTCTGGGGCTCATTCGAAATCTACGGAGGCCTCAGCGGATTCCTGGACTTAGGACCGCTAGGCGTCGGCCTGAAGCGACAGATCGAGAATTTATGGCGACAATTCTTCATCCAACGACACGGTTTTGTGGAGGTCTCAACCCCAATAATCACTCCTCACAAGGTGCTAGAAGCCTCAGGACACGTTGAGAACTTCAAAGACCCTATGACGGAATGCAGTAACTGCCACAGACGATTCCGAGCAGACCAATTGGTCAAAGAAGCTACCGGCCTCGAAACCGAAGGACTGAGTCTGGAGCAACTCGGCTCGCTCTTGAAAGAAAGACATGTGAAGTGCCCCGAGTGCGGCGGAGAGCTCGGGCCCCCCCGATACTTCATGACCATGTTCAAGACTAGCATAGGTCCATACGGCGAAGACCCGGCTTACGGCCGCCCGGAAGCTGCGCAGGGAATTTTCGTCAACTTCCGCCGAATCCTCGAGACAATGAGGGAAAGGTTTCCGATCGGAATAGCACAAGTAGGAACTGTCCTTCGCAACGAAATATCACCCAGGCAGGGTCCGATACGATTGCGAGAGTTCACGATAATGGATTTCGAACTCTTCTTCGACCCGGCAGAGTCCGACTGCCCGTACATGGACGAGGTCGTAACTGAGGAGTTATCGATTGTTACTGAGGAGTCCAGAAACAAAGGTACAGAAAACGCAACCAAGGTCCAGGTGGGCGAAGCTGTTGAGAAGCAAGTGATCAAGGCACAATGGGCGGCTTACTTTATGGCCCTCTCGAAACAATTCCTGACCCAGCTCGGGGTCGACGCACAGCATCAGAGATTTTTCGAAAAACTCCCGACGGAAAGGGCTCACTATTCCGCCCAGACATTCGATCATGAAATTGAATTGGACCGCTGGGGTTGGACCGAGGTGGCAGGCTTCGCTTACAGAACAGACTATGATCTTCGAAAACACATGGAGGCGACAGGGGAAGACCTGCGGGTCTTCAAGCCCTACTCGACACCTCGGGTACGCAAAACAAAATCAATAAAGCCAAACCACCAAAACCTCAGAAGAATATTCCGAGAACAAACCGGAAGAGTTGCCGACCTAATATCCAAAGACGACCCAGAAAGACTTCTCACCGCCAAGAAGGCCGGACAGCCGGTGAAAATCGGGTCATACACCGTTCCCCCGGACTGTTTCGACGTAGTTGAAGAAGAAGTCAAGGAAACTGGCACTCGGTTCCTACCTCACGTAATTGAGCCAAGTTTCGGAGTGGAACGCCTTCTCTACACGACCCTCGAATACAACCTGACGATGAAGGAGGATAGGCTCATTCTCGGTCTCCCATTCAACCTTGCTCCCATCCAAGCCTCAGTCTTCCCGTTGGTAAACAAAGATGGGCTGCAGAAACGGGCTACGGAAGTCTATGAGACTCTCATAACTGAAGGATTGAGGGTCGAGTATGATGAGGCAGGGTCCATCGGACGGAGATACGCTAGAGCCGACGAGGCAGGGGTCCCTCTGGGAATAACCATAGACTACGAAACACTCAAGGATGACACTGTCACCGTCCGAGACCGCGATAGCTGGAGCCAAATGAGAACCCCGGTTGGAACGCTTGCATCGACAATCCACAGAATAGTGAAAGAAGGCTTCAAGGCTCCAACGTCACCTACACTAGAACACTGCTAGTTTTTATGGCAAGGATAGCATCAGGTTGCGAGACAGTGTTCTTTGATGACCTTTCCAGTCGAAACCGAAGCAAACATACGACGTAGGATACTCGACATCTGTAGAGAACAAACTAGAAACGTCGTCGACATCACCCGTGAACTAGCACTCATGACTGACACCGTTTCGGAAGGAAAAGCCAAGGAAGCAAAAGAACACTACCAAAACATGCTGAAGATTCTCGGAGACTTCGAAGCGACCAAAAAGAAGCTCCTGGAAGAAGTCGCGTCCTTCGGTACGCTCCTTAGCAACCGAGAGGACTTCATCAGACTAATTTTCAAGATAGGCGAAGTAGCCGACTATGCTCAAGGCATTGGTTTTCGGCTTTCTGCGGTGATTGACCGGAACTGGAAGGTCGACAAGAAATACACAAAGCGACTGGCGGAACTGAACACCCTAGTTCTTGAAGAAATGTCCAAGATACGAGAGACAGTAATGTCACTGGGCTTCAACCCAGCAAAGGCTATGGAACTCTCGAGAGGAGTCGAAGAGACAGAGAAGAAAGTAGACACCGCCTATCGATCTCTCGACCTCGAGGTTCTAGACGACAAGATTCCTCTTCGAACGCTGCTACTCGTACGAGACCTTAGTGCTCACATGGAGAACATGGCCGACCTAGGGGTGGATGTTGTAGACCTGATCAGAGTAATCGCTCTAACCGCCTAGAGGACTCATGAAACCCGCAACGCTTCAAGGCGAAGCCGAACTTATTGGAACCCGACTAATAGTATGGGACGCCAAAAAGGGGCTCGACATTTACCGCTCCGGTTTCTTTGGAAAACCAGTCGGCATACCAAAACCCAAGCCAGACCAAGACTTCGACGTACCCCTCCTACTAGACCTAATGGAGGGATTATACCTTCTAGAGCATCAAAGGATATCCGTGATCGATGGAAGAACCAAAGAACCGGTTCGTAAGTCCGTCCTGCTGAGAGAAGCGAGAGAGACCTACCGTGGATTCAGCCAAGCATACCAAGTCTACAAAGATCTGAGGAACAAGGGCTACATCGTCACGCCCGGGATAAAATTCGGAGCCGACTTTGCAGTGTATGAGCACGGACCCGGGATAGATCATGCCCCCTTCATCGTCTCCGTCGAAGATCCCGAGTCCATCATGGGACCCTTCGAGGTGGTCCGGGCGGGAAGGCTAGCAACAACCGTTAGGAAGCAATTCATCATAGCAATACCAAACACCAAGCAGGACGAGATCAGATACCTCGTCTTCAGCTGGTTCAAAGCCTAACACGTGACATCAGACCGACTCGCAGCTGTCCCTTGAGCATTCCTGAGAAAGGAAAGAGCGAAATCACGCGCGTGTCTCTCAGTCCCTCTGTGTTTCCCCCCAACATGTCTCAAGTGATGGTAAAATTCATGGATCAGGACATACGGATCAAACAAGTATTCTTCGCTCGAAATGTAGATAGTCCGTTCTCTATGCACGTAGCACCCGAGGGCCTTTTTCTCCCCTCTGGGGAGACCAATCCGTAGAGCAGGCCTTTCTACCCGGTAATGAGAGCAAAGGGCATCAAGCGCCTCCTCAGGCTTCCTTTCCATTGCAATAAGACGTACAATGGTTCTTTGGAACTCGGCTTCTTGAAACCCATCCTTTGGCCCCGACTTCGACTGGCTCATCCCCCATCAGCTACCGCTATGACCATCGAAACTCCGCGTTTTAGTTCCAAGATCGCTGGCACATCTGAATGCGACCCTTTAAGGTTCTTCAAGAGCGACCTTTCCAGGGATTCTCGGTGTGGAAGAGAATCCAGTCTTTCTTTGAGACTCATCCTGAATGGTTGCAAGTCGCTGAGTTCCTGGTGAAGAATGGATTCTCCATCAGGAGCAACAGGATTCTTGTCAACGAGGTTGAGATCCCAACGGTCAAAGTCGTTCGAGCGATCGGAGTTGACCGCAGGACCGTAAGTGAAACGACTCGAACAACTGACTTGGACAAGAAAGTCAAAACAATTTTTCGAGTCTGGAATATACTGGACCATCGCTCCGGACAGCAACCAAGCAGTTGGGACTTGGATTTGTCGAGACAGCAGCCGACAACCCAAGCAAGATCGGTATTCTCTCGAACGTATCCAGGGTCCTGGGAGAGCATGGATTAAGGATTAGACAATCGTTGGTCGACGATCCTGAACTGAATCCCGACCCCAAGCCTACTCTGATAGGAGATAGGGTCATCCCAGGAAAGGCCATCCCAACGATTCTGAGGATTCCTGGGGTTGCTAAGGTGTCGGTTTACTAGTTACCGATACGTCCGCCGTTACTAAAGGTAACATTTATAGCGCGTTTCTGTTACCTGGAGTAACGAATAAGGGTCCACGAATGAGACTACAACTAGCGCAGACAACAGAAACACAACGCGTCTCGCCACAAGACATCCTGGACTACAAAACCTTCGCTCGCAAGCACCAAACTCCTGTGGGAAAGAGTGAACTCAAGCAATTCGAACGATTTCACGCGGCAACGCGCCTCATTTCCCAAGAAATGGACACATACCTAGACGCAAGACTGACCCCCAACGACCATTCCAGAACAATAACTGTAGACGTATGTGGGGTCAAGAACAAAACCTTGACGGCAGTGTTTTGTCAGACCACCGGAATAGACGAGGCCTTCGCAAAATCCATCGAAACAATCAACAAATCACAGAATACCAACGCGATTATTCTTCTGCCAAGAGAATTGGATCAGCTTACCTTAGGGGAACCGGTGCGCCTTGCCCTTGAGACAGGCAAGGCTACTATGGAAGTGCTCGGCTGGTTTGGCGATACATTCCAGGAAACATTTCGAGAAACCTTTGCTCTGATAGAGCTCTTGGGAAATGAGACAAGAATGAGAATGCTAGCGCCGCTACTCGAAAGGTCAGGCGCGAAAAGAGACTATCGGACCAGGATAAATCCAAAGCTTGTCTACCACAACATATCGGCTCTTTCCGATGCTGGTCTCCTCGACGAGAACATTCAAGGAGCGTACGAGTTAAGCCAGTTCGGAAAGACGGTTCTCGCAGAATTCATCACATTTCTGGAGAAGACTCGGAAGACCCTTGATGAATCAAGAACTAGGGAGGTGAAAAATGATTGAGTGAAGATGAATTCTTTTCCAACTGGCTACGTCGTCGATGGCGATTTCCCACGGCTAACCTCTTTGACGAGCTCGAACAAGACTTCGAGTCAATGTTCAAGGACCTGGAGCTTCCAAAGGATCTCATCAGAGAACGAAAGCTTCCTGATGGCAGCACCGTTAGAGAAATGGGTCCATTCGTCTACGGCTACTCATTCAGCATGGGTCCCGACGGCAAACCGGTAATCAGAGAGTTCGGCAACGTCAAACCCTCTTTGAAGGGAGGACCATCAGGCGCGGTTAGGCCTCAGCTCGACGTAAAGGAAGATCGAGAGCCCCTAGTAGACACAATAGTCAACCCCGACTCAGTGAAAGTCGTCGCCGAACTCCCGGGTGTCGAGAAATCAGACATCACCCTCGAATGCAACGGACAAAAGCTGACGCTGAAGGTGGACACGGACAAACGGCGCTACTACAAGGAGCTGGAGCTTCCAGTTGAAGTTGACCCTGACACATCAAAAGCGTCTTACAAGAACGGCGTGCTGGAGCTATTGCTGACTAGGAAAAAGACTGGGTCAAAGGCCAAGCAGATAGCCATCGACTGATTTTGGGAGTCCCACTCCCACCACCTTTTCTTTGAAAGCCGAGAAATCCAAATCGTCCTTCCGGACGATATTCGAGGCAGAGAATGCTAGACCTGCACCTAAGTCTTAACCACTGATGATCGCAGTTCAATCGCATGGTTTCAAGCGAGTTGGTCATCAGCCAGGCGGAGCACAAATCCAGGATAGAGAAAATTCGGGATCAACTGAAGAAGTCGCGGTGCGCCGCCCTCTATCTTACGAATCCCACCCGGATTCTATACGCTACTGGATTTAGCCACATTTCCACAGAGCGACCTCTAGCCTTAGTCATCCCGCAAGAAGGTGCCATCTTCATGATGGGTCCTCATCTGGAGGAGGATCATGTCAAACAGGACTGTGCCCTCATAGAAGAGTTCTTCAGCTATCCCGATTATCCTGGCATTACTCATCCGATTCTACACTTTGTGAACGTGCTGACCCGAAAGGGATTGGCAGGATCGAAAATCGCGACGGACTACGTTGACGGAGCAGCTGGAGGCTGGGGCTACCGAGGCCCTTCCCTGCGAGACTTGCTCCATCAGGCCATGATTGTCGACGGTAAAGATCTGGTTGACACTCTGAGATTGGTAAAATCGAGGCAGGAAATACACCTGTTAAGAGAGAGTGCTCGATGGGCTGAGAAGGCTCACGACATTCTAATGGAAAACATCGCACCCGGAGAGCATGATGCGCTAATCGGACTGAAGGCGAGCTACAAAGCGTTGACAGAAATGATGAAGAAACTTGGGGCTAGGTATCGCCAACTAAAGTGGGGCCTTTCGCCCGTAGTTGTAGGCTGTCGGGGACAGGTCGGACCGGGGTCGGCTGTGCCACACGCCGTCTTCTCCAAGCGGAGGATCCGGCGAGGGGATGTATTAGTTACTGAGGCGGGTGTCGAGGTCGGAGGATACACCTGCGAGCTCGAACGGACGATGATAGTTGGGAAACCCCGGCCGAGAGAGAAGAAATACTTCGAGACCATGCTGAGAGTTCAGGACGCCGCACTAGGAGCGTTTATGCCCGGCGTTGCTTGTTCCCAGGTCGACGCGATCGCGAGGGAGACGGTTGAAGCGGCGGGTCTGGCGGGCGCTCTTCGTCACCATGTAGGCCACGGCATTGGAATCGATGGCCACGAGCCACCCTGGCTAGACCCAGGAGAGAAGACGGTCATGAGACCTGGAATGGTGTTTTCGTGCGAGCCAGGACTTTACGTTCCGGGCCTTGCCGGGTTCCGACATTCAGACACGGTAATGATTACCAAAGATGGAATGGAATTCATAACTGAGTATCCACGAAGCCTAGAAGATCTGACAGTCTAGCAGAGCTGAACCGGATTCTACGTCCACAACGCGTTAGGTAGCGCCTTCTCCATTGGGGGAGAAACCGGATGATCGTGGTATGTCTCTCCACAGTGTGGACACTTTAGATTTCTTCGCCACATCCGGTAGATCAGTTTGAGCCCAACAAATGTCAAGGTGAAAACGACGATACCCGCGATCGCAGATGCAATTGCAGAGTCCACGTTCATTATGAAGATGAAATAATGAATGTCGACCAATTCAGGGGACCTCGAACACGATACGAGCGAAGTGTGGACGCTTGAGTGGACAAGTTTTGGCGCTCATACGCTATAATGCGAAACTTGCGGTATAAACCTACCTCAGAATAGAAGCCGCAAACTGAGGCGGTAGATATCTGTTTATTGAAAAGTATATCGCACCCTCAAAACCCCGAACGTCTTGCGGGGAATATTAGGGCTGACTGTTCGGTAGGGTAGTCTGAACAGGTTTCAAGACTTCGTCAGCGTGAGTGATCTTGACCAGCCCTTTGAGGAGAAGCCGATTCGTTACTTTCGCGCAGACATCACAGTCCTTGCCCGGACAATACCCTTTTAGAAAGTTCTCACATTTCCAGCGATAATTCTCTATCTCAACGGTGGACATACAAACGAGGCCTTTGTTGATTGGCCTTCAGCCTGAAATCGACTAAAGTCTCGCGTAACTTCACGCAAAAGCAGTCGGTAACATCAGGAAGGTCGACTCATTTCCCTATACACCTCTCTTTGTACGATGTACCTCATGATTTCACTGTACCTCCTCCAATCGTCATGAACCGGGCATCCCTGAAGTAACGCTCAACGGGCAATTCTTTTGTGTAGCCATACCTCCGTGGACTTGCAAAGACTCGTGCGCCACCTCGAAGGCAGTTCCGGATCGCGTAAAGCTTAGCAACCGCACCCGCCTTTCTGGCTCCCTCTCCTCGACCGAGAACTCGGCCAGCATGAAGAATGAGGAGTCGAGAAGCCTCGAGCTTGACAGCCATGTCGGCTATCTTGAAGCTCACGCCCTCAAAATGTCGAATTGGACGGCCAAACTGCTCTCTCGTCGACAAGTAGTAAACAGCAGCCTCAAATGAGGAGCGAGCGATCCCCATCATTCCAGCAGCCACGGCAGGACATTCCCGGTCGAGCTCATCTAAGATGATCGGGAAACCATGGTTCAGATCGCCCACGAGATTTTCTCCTGGGACACTGACCCGGCGAAACCGCAGATGGACGACAATGGCGCCTCTCATTCCTAGAAGACCGTACGCCTTCACGACGTCGAGACCCTTCGAATTCCGCGGAATCACGAAGGCGCCGAGCCAGACCGAGGAGGTCTACTGGGATCAGTAACCGTGAACAGAAAGATATAGTCCGCAACACCCCCCGTTTGTTATGAATCGTTTTTTTTCTGTCAAGAATGAAGTCTCTGCCATCGCGCTGTGCACGGGTCTTGATGGACCCTGCGTCGGATCCGGCCTGAGGCTCTGTAAGAGCGAGAGCGCCTACCTTCTCTCCTGAAAGGACCGGGCGTAGGAAGTCTTTCTTCTGGACCTTATTTCCGAGATATGCAAGCGGCGCCGCGTACAACGCGGCAGACGCTAGTCTAGCCGCTTCCGCAGTAGCACTGACAGCCGAAACCTCTTCGGCCACAATCGTCTCACGAGCCCAGCCCAGGCCAAGACCCCCAATAGATCTTGAGAAAGGGGCGCCTAGTAACCTATTTCTCCCGAGGGTGCGAAGAAACCGCTGGGGAAAAACTCCCCGGCTTCTATCTGAGGTGCCAATGGCTTGAGGTGCTTTTGGACAAACGCCCTCACTATGCGCTGGAGGCTCGGCTCCTGCCTGGTCAGAGCTAGGCTCATCACGAAATCCGTCCGACTGTGGGGTGTTTAAGCTAGCGAGGGGATTGTCAGTAGGAGTCTACGCATATTGGGTCGGTGCGACGACGATCGACTTGGGCTTAACAGCCACTGCTATGGCCTCCCGGAATACTGGCCTATAGGCGATTCCATATAGGATGAGTCCGTCCTTCCCCTCGTAGTCCAGCCTTCTAATTACACCTTCCAATCGGACCCCTGGTTTCAAGTCGGCGATATCCGCGTCAACGAACAGCACTTTATCATTTTCGAGGAGTTCGAAGTTTGAGGTCCATCTCTTCTTGAACGGAAGCTTTGCGACGTTTTTCAGCTTCGCAAATCTTGGAAAACGTTTCTTCTCCATCGGTCCCGGACAGTCCGAGGCGAGACAGGTCTCTCTTGCGGGATAGTAGATCCTGTTGCAACCTTTGCAGAGGGAGAGCGAGAAGTGGCTTCCGTTGACCGGTTCAATCTCGCCGACCATTCGCGGAATCTCCAATCTTCGCTTAATTCTAGAGAGTCGTTCGCGGATCAAGTCGTGGTAAGTGTCTATTCTGATCTCGGATTTCCGTTCGACATAGTCCATTACGGTGGGAGCTCGTCCTCTCTTCTCCTCGATTCCATCTTGTACCTCAAACCAAGTTGCGTTTGAATAGGCTCCGGAGCCGTAGGACACGGCCAGAACCTGGTCTCCCGGTTTTGCCTTGTCGAAAAGTGACGCGAGGGATATCATCGTAGAGGCAGCGTACGTATTTCCGGTATCCAACACTCTGAGCCATGGCTTGATTTTCTTCTCAATGTCTTGCTCTGTGAGCCTCATCCGTTTAGAAATCGAGGAATCGCTAACATAGGGAATCTCGTCCATTGTCAGCGCATTGCACGTCTTCATCGGAAGATAACCCGATGGCTGGTGAAATGTTATCCAGTCAAAGTCCGACAAAGAGAGATCGGGATGCTTACGGAATAGGTTGGCGATCGCACCGATGATATGTGATTTGTAAGCTTCAACAGTCGTCCTACCGAAGTGTTTGGGGACAGCGGATTCCTCGCGTCTCCAAAAGTCCATGTAGAGGCTTGAATACGGCGCAATGTCCTCGATACTCGCGATAAGATCACTCTTCCCCAATACAAAAGCTCCGGCACCCGCTCCAGCCGAGTATTCCAGAGGGTCCCCGCGTTCCGCCTGAGCAACATCCGACCCGATCGCGAGACCATATTTTATTCGCCCGCTACGAATCTCGGCATCAATGAAGCCGACACCCTGCATTCCGGAATTGCACGCACCTTCAAGGTCGGCAATGAATACGTTCTCTCCAACACCGACAAAGGATCCGACGTGTCGCGCAATAGTTCCGACCGCATATGGCTTAGACTCCGAACCGGCGGTAACGGCTCCGATTTCTCCAGGAGAAATCCCGGCCATGCGTATGGCATTCTCCGCCGCCTCGGTGGCGATCGTCATCGTGTCCTCAGTGTGGCCCGCCACAGCCTTTTCACGCAGAAGAAGCCCATGTCTAACCTTGTCCAGAACCTTTTCAAGTTCTTTCCCCCGCTTCTTCTCTCGCTCCCTGACAATCTTCGCTGTCTCAATCCGTTCTCGGGGAATGTAAACCCCATAACCAACAATTCCAACTTTACTGTGAATCATTAGAAGACCTTCGGCAACACTCGATATGTGAAGAGCTTTTTCTCAGCCAACACGGTATTTAAGACTACGTTGAATACGCTTTTACGGCACGAGTCGAACAAATCCCTAGCTACGAGCAAAAGACGATTCTTCCGTCCCACGGCACAGGTCAGCAGTTTCTTCAATCCTTCTGAAACTCGGAGAGTACTCACTTGGTTACAGTCTGTTTTTGGCGCTAGAGACCAGCCCGGTTCACTAATAGCTTCTCGAAGGACCACAGATGGTATTCCGCTCTACAACGAGCACATTTCTGGCACTGATAATTCTATCCTTCTCAGCAGGAGCAATAAATGGCCCTCACAGCGATGTGAAAAGCGGGCTCATCCCGAATCATTTACCCCTTGCAGCGGTGAATGGACCTCAGCGAACCATAGTAGTTACTGTTCAGTTTCCAGACAAGGGAAACGGTACTTCCCCTACTCAGATTCTGACGATGCTCTCTAACTTGAACAGCTTTTACAACGAAGACTCGTACGGAACCATTTCATTTCAGACGGGCATGACGCCAGCAGTCACTTCTAAATGGTACACTTTGCCGAACTCACTGGCGTACTATGGAGCAGATACCGTTTCGAGTGACAGCCAACTAGTATCTGACTCGCTACAAGCAGCATACAACGCAGGAGTCGACCTCGCTAGCTACAAGTTTGCAATCGTAGTTCACTCAGGCAACGACGAGGCGATGACCCATGTGACTGCTGACATTCATTCATTCACCATTCCTGGTTATGTTTTCAATCCGGCTCCCTTAATATCATACAAGATTTCCACCTCCGTGGTAGCTGAATCTGACACGACGGGGGTTTTCTGTCACGAGTCAGGCCACCTTCTGGGACTTCCCGACCTTTACGATTTGACCGGTCAAATAGACCCGTCGAATAACTTCCTGGGATATTGGGAAATAATGGCATTGGGAGAATGGAACCCGAACACTGGTAACCCACTCCAGCCCAAACCCGGTACCTATCCATCTCACCACTCGATATGGTCCAAAATACAGCTGGGCTTTGTTCCAAGCTCAAGAGTCACCGTTGTTCAACCAGGTCAAAGCGCCAATATCACCCTAAAGAACTTAGAATCTCCAACCACTGGCAACCAATCCGTAAAGATCCCAATTGCCGCCAACCAAGATGGCTCGCTGACCTACTATCTTGTGGAGATGAGGGCAAAGATAGGGACATATGACCAGTACCTACCTTTTCCCTCAGATTATCCGGGAGCAGGCATTCTAGTCTACAAAGTAAACGAGAGTATCGCTGCAGGACATGGAAGCGTCCGCCTGATAGATGCACATCCAGGCGGAGATCTTAGCGACGCGCCATTTGGACCATGCAATTCACCGTGCGTTAGTGAGAACACGTTCTCAGACCAGGCGAACTTCGTAAAGGTTATCGTGACAACGACCAGCCCAACCTCTTATTCAGTTCTGGTTGATCGAACAAGCGCACCAAGGCTTCTTTTGCAAATCAACACTCCCTCACAAGGCATTAGCATCACCATCGACGGTGCCAATTGGACCTCGGACGCTTCAAACCAGTTGAGGCTCCCGGTGCGATATGGTCCCCACACCATTTTCATACAGCCGCAAATTCCAGTGTCAATCGGGTCCACTACCATTCAGCTCGGACTCACAAATAGCTTCGCCGCATGGGACGACGGAAGCACGTCCAACCCACGATGGGTCTCAATTGTCAAAGATAGCATTCTAACCGCCAGTTATCGAGTGGTAATAGAGCCCTCGTTCGCTACGGCGATTACGGCAGCGACGATCCTTGGATTCGTTGTACTCGCAGTAACGTTTCATCGGAGACGCCATCAGGCTCTCGGCAAAGATGGAGGTTTGCCCACCTACTCTTCGCCGGAACCAGTACTGACTCAGCTGGGCAATCCGTTGTCCCCCATGGGGTCATTCCCAGGGAATGATGCTCTTTCTGGAGTACCCGTAGATAACAACAACGAGCCCAAGGGCTCCTAACCCGAGACCCACAGTATTCGCACTTCCATCCCGGGCTATCAAGACCTTCTCCGTGCTTCCCAAGACTCGGGCCGAAATGTTAACAGTTTTCGATGGTTGAGAACCCTGGTTGTCGAACACGAAGCAGTATGTCCCTGCCGCCCTAAGTGGAATATTGAACGACTTATTTCCCACCGTTTGGTCCACGAGAACGGTTGGAGGGTAAAGCGACGGAGAACATGACTGAGAGTTGTTCATGGCTAAGAGTTCGAAATGGATCGTTGAAGCGCCTGCACCAGGTTCGAAAACTGTAACGTTTGCCCGCAATTCGTTGTTCATGCCGGAAAATGCGGTAATGTTCCTTGGCTGTTCAACTAGAGTACCTGCCTGAATCGGAAACCCGTTTTGAACCCAAACGTTCTGTTCGCTAACCACGGGAGTCGTGTGCACAGCTGGGATTGAAGCATAAGCGACGAGCCCGACTACTAACAAAGCTAGCCCGAGAACCACGAGTTTGAATTGCGTGACTAGCGATCCTCCATGTTTCGCAGTCCCTGAAACTCTTTGAGTCCACTCAACCGATGTCGCATTATGCTCGCTTCCAGCTCGGATTGCAACAAAGAAAAGATATCTTTGTGAATGCTCACGAAGTTGGAGGCGGTCGGGCTTCTCGGGCGAAGCAACTCGATTGGTACTATGCTCTTAACTCTGGCGGGACGTGCCGAGAGAACCAAGATCCTGTCAGCGAGTTCGATTGCCTCGGGAAGGTTGTGGGTGACGAGAAGGAAGGTCTTCTGAGTTTCAGCGTGAATCTCTGCAACCTCTTCCCTGAGGGCTTCTGCTGTGAACTCGTCAATAGCGCTGAAGGCCTCGTCCATTAAGACCACCTCTGGGTCTATGGCGAGGGCTCTGGCTATTCCGACCCGTTGCTTCATTCCGCCGGATAGCTGTTTCGGATAGAGTTTCTCGCTGTCTTTGAGACCCACCATTCCGAGAAGCTCTCTAGCCGTATTTTCCCTCTCGCGTTTCGGGACTTTCTGGACCTCAAGGCCGAAGGCGACGTTGTCTAGGACCGTTCGCCAAGGAAGTAGAGCAAAGCTCTGAAAGACCATGCTGATCTTGGGGTGGGGAGCAGTAAGCAGGTCCCCTTTGAAGCGTATTTCCCCCGAGGATGGCCTATCCAGTCCTGCAATCATTCTTAGAAGGGTGGATTTCCCGCAACCGCTTGGCCCAACGATACAGACGAACTCTCCCTCGTGAATCTGAAAAGAGATGTCGTTAAGCGCCGTCACGGTTTGTGGTGGTTCGGAATACACCTTTGTGACATTCGAGAATTCAACATGCATTCAGTTGGCTACCGCCATCTCTTGATTCGTTGTTCTAGCCTTTCGAAGAATGCTCGATCTAGAAGGATAGTTAGAAACCCGACCGTCATGATTGCAGCTAGACCGTAGGTCATTGAGTGCGCTGACCCCTGAATACTGTTTGAGATGAAACTTCCGACCCCTGCAACGCTTGCGATGATTTCCACAGCGAGGAGCACGTTCCAACTGAACTCGAATGAGAGTCTTAGTCCAGTTAGGAAGTTCGGAAAGATTGAGGGTAGGACGATTTTCGAGAAGGTGTCGAGTCTCCCCGCTTTGAACACGGAAGCAACGTGGAAGTAGTCTATAGGAATCTCCTTGACTCCTTGCCTAATTGTGAAGTAGATCGGAAAAAAAGCGCTGAAGGCCGAGATGGCTACTGCCGCTACATTACCTCGGCCAATCACGGTAACTAGGAGAGTTAGTATCGCTAGATCGGGCAAAGCGCCTACGAGCATAATGATCGGAGTTATTGCCTCGTCCAACTGGTTTCTCAGGCCTACTAGCAATGCTAGGGGCATGACCACCACTAGGGCAAGAGAAACTCCTGCTGCTACGTTGACGAAGCTTTGGCTGACGCGAGCGAGGAAGAATGGGGTTCCCCCGAGTTGGACGAGTGTGAGAAGAACACTATGAAGAGGCGGAAGTTGATCACTGGAAACCACTCCCGTCAATGCTACGGCCTCCCAAATAGCGAAGATCGCAACTAGCGTGATCATCCACGGGGGGAGTCGGGCTTTGTTCCGGCTTGTGTCCCGAACTCGATGGAAGACCTTGGGACTGAATGGCCAGAATCGCAGCTCGATACACCGGGAGTCGCAAAGTGCCCTCCCAGAACTAATTAGGTTTGGACGCCACACCGGAAAAATTTTGCTCTTGACGACCTAATACCCTGAGCTCTACCCAACGCAGGGTTACCGGTTCTAAGGAAAGAAACGAGTAGTTAGAGGCAGGGGTTTGACTCGGAGTAGTTCAAAACGCGCGTGTGCAGAGCGGGATACTGCTGTGCAGACTTGTGCGGAGAGCTGTGCAGAAAAAGGGCTAGCCTTGCCAAGATTGGAGGTACTTTTGCTGGAGTCGGGACAAGGTGTCGATTTTGCGCCCGAAGGCTTCGAGTCTCTGTCTAGCGACCTCGAAATCGAGCTTATCGGGGACTTTGACAACCTTCGCAGGCAACTTGCCTTTGTTCTCAGTTAGATATTCTGCCGACAATGCTTGGTCAGAGAAACTCATGTCCATTACCTCAGCCGGATGGCCATCTGCAGCGGCTAGGTTGACGAGACGACCTTCAGAGAGCAAGTAGAGCCTTTTTCTGTTTCGCATGGTATATTCAACAACCTCAGCGCGCACCCTCTTGCGCTTCACTGCAAGCTTCTCAAGGTCTCTGACCTTCACCTCTACAGTGTAGTGTCCGACGTTGCAGAGAATCGCTTTGTCCTTCATTCTGAGCATGTGGGAAGCAGTTATCACGTCGGTGTCCCCGGTCGCAGTTATGAACAAATCACCTTTCTCAGCGGCTTCGATCATTGGCATGACGTCGAACCCCTCCATCAGCGCCTCCAGGGCTCTAACAGGATTTACCTCAGTCACGATAACCTTGGACCCCATTCCGCGCGCACGTTCCGCTACTCCCCTGCCCACCCATCCGTAACCAGCCACGACGACATTTCGGCCTGCGAGGAGCAGATTTGTTGCCCGCATTATCCCTTCGAGGCCGGATTGGCCGGTTCCGTACTGACTGTCGAACAGATATTTGGTCAGCGCGTCGTTAACAGAGATGACTGGAAAACGTAGCTTTCCTTGCCGCTCCATAGCTTTGAGGCGGATCACGCCAGTTGTGGTTTCTTCGCAAGCGCCAATGATTTTGCGCAAACGGCTTCCGCCGTTCACGTGTGCTAGAATCGAGAGCTCGGCGCCATCGTCGATCAGGATGTCTGGTTGCAAGTCTAGTACCCGATTCAGGTTTTGTCGGTGTTCTTTGTCGGTCACTCCGTGCCAGGCATATACGTGAACACCTGTTTCGGATAGCGCGGCTGCAACGTCATCTTGAGTCGAGAGGGGGTTGCTACCGGTTATTGCTACCTCCGCGCCAGCTCGATGCATGGATTCTGCTAGAACGGCGGTTTTTGCCTCCAAGTGGAGGCAGGTCCCTATCTTGTAGCCTTTGAAGCTCTTGTTGGCGACCAGTCTCCTTGTTATTTTTGCGAGAACGGGCATGTGTTCTCGAGCCCAGGCCATCTTCATCTTGCCTGAAGGAGCAAGTTTGGGGTCTTTTACCAGACTCAAAGTCAAGCCCGAGGTATCGGGGGAGGATATCAGCGTTATACACAATGGATCCAATCCGGTCCCCGAGGCACTAATCCGGAAGATCTCCTACCCCCCAGACCCCTGTAAAATCGCGAGAGACCATCTCTCGTTCTCAACAAGAAGGCTTTGTATCAATGAACAGCCAACCTTATCTCTCAAATCTCACGGTCCCGGATTCTCGTGGAAGATTGGTCGAAGTCACCATAAACGGATCGAATCTGACGCTGAGAGAGCTAGTGTCCGTGGCGAGAACCAACGACACGGTTAGAATAGACAAGAAGGCTCTGCAGAGAACAATGAGGGGGAGAGTGGTTCTTGAAAGGCTACTGCGAGAGGACGAGGTAATCTACGGGGTCAACACAGGATTTGGTGCGCTATCCAATTTCAAAGTCGCTCCGGGCGATCTCAGACAGCTTCAAATCAACCTACTCCGAAGCCATGCCGCGAGTGTAGGCACCCCTCACCGAGCGGAGGTAGTTAGGGCAATGATGCTCCTGAGAGCGAATACTCTGATCAAGGGCAATTCCGGCATCAGGCCAGAAATTCCTGAGCTCATAGTCGCGCTCCTTAACAAACGAATTCATCCATACATTCCTCAAAAGGGATCAGTCGGGGCTAGCGGCGATCTCTCTCCTCTATCTCACATGGCGTTGGTGCTAATGGGAGAGGGAAGGGCCGAATACCGCGAGAAATGGGTCTCAGGTAGACAAGCTCTCCGGAGGGCGGGTGTGGATCCCGTACATCTCGAAGCCAAGGAAGGCTTGGCCCTTAACAATGGCACTCAGCAGATGACAGCGATTGGTTGTCTCAATCTTTGCGATGGCTACGATTTATTCGCGGCATCTGAAGCGGCTCTCGCTCTTTCTCTGGAGGGGATCCGAGGATGGATTGACCCGTTCGATGAACGGATTCACGAAGTTAGACGCCACCCGGGGCAAATGCGAGTTGCATCCGATATTCGTGCCCTGGTAAAAGGCAGCAAATTGTGTCGGACGATAATCAGCGACGATCCTGCGAATGGGCGTCCCCAAGACCCGTACTCTTTCCGATGCGCTCCCCAAGTCATGGGGCCGGTGATCGATGCGATGAATTATGTCGAGTCCACGCTTGAAATCGAGATGAACTCGGCCACCGACAACCCGCTCATTTTTCCTGATCAAAGAGCCTGCTTGTCCGGGGGTAACTTTCATGGGCAGCCAATTTCCATGGCTCTTGACATTATGGGACTAGGTCTCTCCACACTCGCGAACATATCGGAACGAAGAATATCCGCCCTGCTCGACGCATCTATGAACAACGGCCTGACAGCCTTTCTAGTCGGGAGGGAATCGAAACCTGGCCTTGCAAGTGGTTTGATGGCCCTCCAATACACGGCAACCGCTCTGGTCGCCGAGAACAAGATACTGGCCCATCCAGCTAGCAGCGACTCAATTCCAACCTCCAGTAATTTCGAAGACTTCGTAAGCATGGGACCCGGAGCTGCCCACAAATCAACCAGCATTCTTCAGAATTGCCGGTATGTGGTCGCGATAGAACTCTTGACCGCGGCTCAGGCAGTCCATCTCAGAGGGGCCTCAGGTCTAGGAAAGGGTACTAGGAGTATCTATCGAGCAATCCGTGACGAGGTTCGCCCTCTGACCTGGGATAGATCTTCCCACGACGATATCGAGCGGATATTCGAGCTAGTCAAGACCAGACAATTCATCGGTATGGTCAATCGGTTCGTGAAGGGCTCGGATTAGGTTGCATCTCTACCCTCTCAAATCCAGACTTATTCTGTCCGGCGATTCGATCATCGAGAGACTCGTTGAGGCACTTGCTAATGCCAAACTGGAGGTCAAGAACGGAGACATAGTCGCGATCGCGAGCAAGGTTGTCTCTCTTTCGGAGAGGAACGTTGTTCCGCTCGCGAAGGTCAAGCCCACGATCTCTGCCAGAAGACTTTCCCGCCGGTTTGGACTGGCTCCTGAGTTTGCTCAGGTCGTGCTCGATGAATCTGACGCCGTTTACGGTGGGGTTCCAGGCGCTCTTCTCGCACTCAAGAATGGGGATGCAGTAGCGAATTCTGGTGTTGACCGGAAGAATGCTCCAGACAAAAGCGTGATTCCATGGCCGGCTAATCCACAACGTTCCGCGCGGAAAATTCGAAGAGCAGTTAATCAAAAGCTCAAGAAAAGCGTAGGGGTCGTTATTGTCGACAGTCGCGTCACGCCTCTGCGCTTGGGGACGATCGGGCTGGCGATTGCTTGCTCAGGATTCCAACCGGTGAGGGACGCTCGAGGAATCAGAGACTTGTACGGGAGAAAGGTGGTAATGACGTTTCAGTCTCTGGCAGACGGAATCGCTGGGGCGGCCCATCTTCTAATGGGGGAAACCCGTGAAACTGTGCCGTTTGTATTAGTTCGAGGCGCCCCGGTTAGGCTATCCGGAGACAAACGCGCGGGCTCGATGACGCTTCCGGTCAAAGATTGTCTCTATATGAGCCAGATGCCTGGCCCGTTGCAGGAAAGACAGCGACTCAACCGTGGACACCTAGGCTTAGCGACCCATCCCTCGATCTCTAGGAGGGTCGAAATCGCTCATTTTCAGCCCTGATCTTGGAAATGGGGGGCTTTCTAGATTTCCCTTTAATCGTTCGGGGACGACCCCGTTAAACCCTCATAGCTTCGCCTCCCGATCCAACCCTTGATTGCGCTCTAAATCGGCTATCTCGCCAGGAGACCCAGACAGGAAATCGTTCCTGAGGGAGGGGGGCCTAGAATAAAGCATCTCGTGACGCAAGAGCAGTCACTCCGGACCCTTGTTGAAATAGACTTCCGAGATATCTACCTGAGCATCGGCATCTGTATGCCCTTTTCCTTAGCTATTTTCCTCGCCACTGTATACCCAGCGTCTGCATGCCTCACGATCCCTATTCCAGGATCAGTAGTCA
>Ga0209236_1000008_pt1 | contig 85399 bp, 95 predicted proteins | sample GraSoi013_1_40cm_FD_185819 | JGI IMG/M metagenome (GOLD analysis project Ga0209236, IMG submission 185819) | Grasslands soil microbial communities from the Angelo Coastal Reserve, California, USA - Sample 09_27_2013_1_40cm (SPAdes) (version 2) | ecosystem: Environmental > Terrestrial > Soil >... | reverse complement strand
CCAGCGTCGATGGTATTCACTTCTGAAGCAGTATCAGGAAAATGGGTGATCCCCTCAACGTTTTGTTCTTGTCAGAAAAATCATGCGAATTCGAAGAGGGCCGAACTATTTTCTTGATTTTTTCTCTAACTCGTCTTCTCGTCTCTTCTTCTTAGCGAGTTCGAGGCTTTGTAAGTAGAGGATGATCGCGTTGGCGTGACCGGGGCCTAACCCACAGCGGGATTTGAGCCATAAGAGCAACTCGCTAGTTTTGTTAGGCCCTTCTATTTTGTGACTTCAGCGAAGTATTCCGGGTCCTTGCCGGTCTAGGTCCTGGTGTTGTCCAAGTAGGCCTTGTAGGTCAAAGTCTCGACAGGACGTCTTAGGCAGTTGTCGCTATCGACAAGGGCCTGAAGACCGCTTGTAGCACTTCGTTGTCTTCAAACGTGGTCAAGAGCTTTTGAAGTCTGCTGATGTAGCTAAGGTTGTCGTAATGCCATCCGTGTTCGTCGTCGTAGTACTCGTACGAAAACGTTTGAGCTTTGATGGAAAGGGGGTCAAGCCAGAGATAAGCGAAGTTGGTCAGTATCCCGTTCCTCACCAACCGGGACAGGAGAGTGTAGAGGTTGTTCATCTCTCCGCGCGGGAGATAGACCCTTGCAGCCAGAGAGTTCATTCCTCTTATTCGTGATTGGTGCAGTGTGAAGGGTAGCTCAAGGAAGGCATTTGCCCTTGAAAGTAGAGAGCTTTCATCCTTGAAATCAAGTCGCACCTCATACAGATCCGATATTTCCGGGGAATATGGGAGAAACTCAACAACAAACTCGTGAATGAGACCTCTTTCTGTGATCTTGTCAAAACGGTACTTCGCTCCAGGCACCGTAGTTCCCAACAACCTCGCCAAGCTGGCTAGCGTTATTCTGCCATTCTTCATGAGCTCCTTCAGAATAACCAGGTCCTTCTTGTCAAAAGACGGCTTCGGCTCCTTCAGACCCGTCTCTGCAGATTTCGACAGTTTATGATCAGAAAGTTGTTGTAACCACGTTTCCCACGCGAACCTCCACTGTCCTTTGGACAGGTCATAGTATTCGAAATTGGGAATCGAGGTATGTTGATCATCCAGCCAGTATATTCGATAGTCTCTGGCCACGCTCGAAGCGACGAGCTGGTCCAGGTACTGTTGGAAGTCGGCACGGTTTGCTTCTGGGATGGCGTGGACCGAGTAGTAGCCGTTGCACTCGCCGATGCATGTCATCGTTCGCAACCAGTATCCCGGAATCCTTAGAGCTTCTCCCGCCAAGAGATCCATTCCTGGAGTAGGAGTCAGTAGAACTACTGCTCGTATTAGTCCAATCTTCGAGTAGTCTGGGCTGGCCCAGGTGCGCAGAATTCCTTCCCTTTCGAGTTTTGAGACTCTCGCGTGTACAGTCGGATAAGGGATTTTGGCCTTCCGGGCGACTCTCTGGAGGTTCCGAGGCCCACAGTCTCTGATTCCCTGGATAATTCGGAAGTTCGTCTCGTCCAGTGCCGATATCATACGGTGGATCCGATTGAAGTAGTCAGAGACCATCGGAGCAGGCAAGATTGATAGAAAAAGAGGAAGGGGAGGGATCGCATTTAACTTTGTTCACTATAGTGAGGGTATGGGTGGGGGGTTGAATGGGGTCGGTGGAAGCTCATCGCCCAACGGGACTGTCACCTCTACGTCAACGTAAGGGGAGCTCCTCCTAATTTTCTCTATCTGATTTGGATATCCAGAGAGGGGGTATTAGGCGCAGACCGGTCAAAGCCTTTATCTTCTATGCCAGTCATGGTGGCGCGGGGCTAAAGCTGGCAGCTCAAACCACCCGTCAAGAGACTAGGCAGACGCGAAGGCCTCATACCGAGGAAGCTAAGGTCCTCAACTTCTTGGAACGGTTCCCGGAGTACAACAAGACGCTCAGGTTGGCCGCCGTATACGAGGAGAACGCCGGATCACCAACTCAAGGATGGAGGTGGCATGACGTGGAGACCCACCCCACAAAACTGATCAGACTTGTCACGGACGGGATTGCAAAAGTAAGCCTGAAAACGAGAGGAGCTACCTTCTATCTGCTGCGCGATAGAGAAGCCGTAAAGAGAATCGTCGAACAACCCGCGGTTTCTGAAGATCCCCCCGCTTAGCGGCAGGCGTGAGTCCGTGAGGACTTTTGGAATGCCGGTGATAGAGTCCGAGCCAATTCGACCTCTATTTTCACGAGATGATCGCTTAACCGCGGTTTCGGAATAGCGGATGGACATCTGTTTGGAACGCGCTACTGATCCATTATCTGAAAACAGCTATTGAAATCGTTCCTGAAAACGAACATTGAAACGGGGTCCTCAAAACGGTGCCTGAAATCGTTCTTGAAACGGTTATTGAAACTGGTACTGAAACCGGTTTTGAAACGGGTTTTGGAATCGGTGTTGAAACCGGGTAACTGAGAGGTATCGGGATCGGCACCGGTGATTTCTAGGGCCCCCCGGGGGCCTACTCAGATCTCGCGCCGGGCTCTCCACCGAACTCAGCCGGAAGGATCTATTTCTGTAGACTAGTAACCATGCCGGTTACCATTCTCCATACAATGGACGCGTGGGTATCGATACGAATTATAAGCCGATTCCACTAGTAACCATTTGACGAACAGAACAGCTACGAGCTTGTTTGTTGGCTTAGCAAATGAGGCTTGACCAAGGTCCTTCTGGAGAGCTCACGGTCCTAGACTCAGGATACACAGACCAGGTCCTACTGGACTGTGTAAGCGAAGAATATCTTCGGATCAAAGCGATAATCTACAACTCGCTCAACGACATGAACAAGCTCTTCTTGGTGGATCGAGCTCTCTACACGAACAGCCCAGAAAGACCCCTTTTCATGGAGTGGACTCCCCAAAACATGTCCGCGATGAAAAAACCTCTGGTGATCTCAGAGGTCAAACTGTACAGCGTGGAGAGGACTTGGGGTCTAAGCACTCTTAGAATGATGAAGTAGAACTCTTCTACTCAGTCTTGACTAGGACAATCTCTATCGTGGAAACGTTCCGCTGCTCGTCTCCCTCGCCGAGCATCTCAGTCCCGATCCTGACTTCTTTAATCGAGAGCTTTCCCTGGAAGAACCGGTTCCTGACAACTTCAACAACATCCACTGCATGGCTGATGGACTGGCCCCTAGCCTTGACGGTGCATTGGCTCGATCCACTGTTGAAGTGCATCATCACAGCCGTCGCATAGGCCATCAACGGTTTCTTTCCGATGAAGACAACATCCGGGGGGGCCCGGCTCATAGGACGAGTCTCATGAACTCTTTCCGGAGCTTTTTCTGGAGTTCTCTCTGTACGCGCGGGACGTTTCGGTTCTGTTTTCTCCACTTGCAAACACTAGCCTCTTTGAATCCTTACGGTAAGGAAGCGGGGAAGGTTCTTGCGACTTAAGGCTTTGCTAACCCTGGCGAAAAAGAAAAGAGGAAAAAAACGTGAAGGGGGGATTTTGGGGGCCGAGTTCGCGAGGTTCTAGATGATGTCCCTGGTGAGAGCTTCTCTGAACTTGACCCTGCAGTCTTGGCACTGGAAGAGGCCGATCAGCACGTTCTTCTTGGACTTGCCGCCTTTGAGCTCCCAAACCTTCGCAGCCTTAGGAACGTCAGCACCGCACTTTGGACAGACGACCTTGTAGAACTGGCTTGGCAACTGGAGGCTGGATTGAGACATGTCTGGTCCGGATGGTATGCCTGGAACAGTTTCCGTGCCTGGAATGCTTGGCTGAATCTCGCTCTCCGTCGTGGCGATCGCTGAGGAAGCATCTACAATAGGCATGTCATCGACCACTTTGACCACGAGTGCGTCTGCAATGTCCTCGACATATTCCTGCGCCGGGGTAGCCGTGAAGGAATCGTCAACAGTGGCGGTGCTTGCCTGAGTCAATGGGGCGACAGGGGCGGCGACGATCGGATCAGCAGTAATTTGTGATACTGGCAGAGCTTGTTCCTGGACTGGTGCAGTCACTGGGGTCGGTGCCGAGATTGGCGCAGTGACTGGTGCATAGGACGTTTGGGATGCCGCAGGTGTTACAGGTGGAGCCCATGGTCTCTCGGAGACAATGGAGCTTGCAGCGAACTTGATGCTTGGCGAAGTCGGTGTCGATACAGGTGCCTGCTGTGTGGAAGTTGGCGCTTGCTGTGGAACGGCGTTTCTCGCCCATTCCTCGATCAATGTCCGCGGAGCAGGCGGGTTTGCCTGTTTGAAGTCGGCTGATGCTAGTGGCCTGGTCTCGATGTGGGTTAGAACCTCAATCATGTCTTTGATTTCTTCGATACTGTGAAGGTTTCGCTGTAGAAGGCCCTTGAACTCTTCGCGCTGTCCGCGGTATTCTTGTTCGCTGACCTCACCGGTCACGTATTTTGTTTCAAGGTTCAGCAATCGTTGTGGGGTGCTGCCGATCTGGTCCTTGGTTTCTTTGAGGTGCTCGTTCAACGTATATCCTAGCACGTTGATTCTGTCTTGGAGATCTTGTGAAGCTCGTCCGTATTCCTCGTAGATGTTGCGCATTTTTTCTTTGTAGCCGTTGATCTCGCTGACTAACTTCTCTAGAGTTAGATCGTTTAGTACCATTTTTTTCATCCTAGGGAAGCGACTTCTATGAGGTAAAATGGTAAAAGCGTTCGACCACAAAAACCCTGTAAAACGGGGCTTGTAAACCCGGAATCAGCAATTTGGTAGAAACGAGACTGTCAATGATGCACGCCGAATTGTATCGTTTTTAACTAGCAATGCTAAACTGGGATTGGGGAAAACACAACTTCCTACCAATTTTCCGACACCGCATATAAACCAAAACAGTCTTGTGGCCCACACAACATACCCGCCGAATATCTGTTGACAACATGCAACCTATTGCCTGAGCTAGAATCTCTCTAGCACGCGGGGTACGAAATCATACGTTTACGTGTCAAGAACCCACTTGGAACCCGTCCTAAGTAAACCAGCTTTCAAGATAGAAATGTCATACAAGTCCATGAAGAATTGGGACCGAGAGCAAAGGGAACCCTTACTCTCGAAGGTCACCGATCGCATCCACCACCAAGAACCGCTCAAAGAAAAGATCTCTCAGGTCGTCTACAAACTCAAAGTCCAGCAGAACAGGCTCGAAGGCGCCAACCTCAAGACACAGCAACACGACAAATCACTCTTCGACAAGTGCGTCCAAGCCCAAATGTCCAAAGACACAATGAGAAGCGCAATGTACGCCAACGAGATCGCTGAAATTCGGAAAATCGCCAAAGTCACACTCAGAAGCGAACTGGCACTCGAACAAGTCGTACTCCGACTCGAAACAATCCAAGAATTCGGCGACGTCGCAGCCATGATGGGCCCGGTAGCTGGAGTTGTACACCAAATCAAGAACCAGATCGCAGGAGTAATCCCACAAGTCGGATACGAACTAGGCGAGATCTCTGACACACTAAACAGCGTAGTCATGGAAGTCGGCGAAGCAACAGGACAAGGCTACGACCTGGAATCGTCAGGTCCAGAAGCCTCGAAGATCATCTCAGAAGCCAACACCATAGCAGAGACACGGATGCGTGAGAAGTTCCCGGAGTTACCCTCTCCAACCGCCACCGCAGAACACGAGACAGTGATTCCAAGGTAGGAGTAACTCCGCCAACATTTTTTGGTGCAAAATCATGCCGATAACGCTTGAACAGGTGCGAAGATTCCTCGGAAGAACCCTCCAAGACCCCTACGGCAGAGCATTCGGAAAAGTCGTAGGCATCTCCGCCAACCTCAGAGATGAGGTAACAGGAGTAGGAATTGAAGAAGGCAACGGAGAATTCCTTCAATGTCCTGGCGACAGGGTCGCTATAACTGGCGACACTCTTGTCTTGGCACCTGCTTGGAAGGTCGAAGCAGAGGAATTCCGCAAAGAATTCGACATCGTAACCAGACGCCTTCGAGCCCTTGACGAGCTCTTCAGCGTCGGCGACATTCAGAAGGATGTCTACGAGGATCTAAGGAAACAACACGAGGACGCGATCAATGAGCTCAAGGGCAAGAGAAAGCAGATAATCGATACCCTGAGCCAACGAACCAGCACCCTCAACACACAACTTCGCCAATTACAGACTCACCTAGCGGGCAACAAGATGCTTCACGCGTCCGGCGAGTTCGACGACATGAACTACAAGGCAGCCAGCGACGCCATCGACAGCGGCCTTGTCCGAGCGATGGCCGAGAAGAAAGACGTTGAAAGCATCTACAGTTACTTGCAGAAGCTCGATGGGACCCAAGGACCGCCTGCTGCCCAACAGCCACAACCGATATCTCAAGCTCCTCAACCCACCACGACGACAGTATCTCCTTCGAGAGATCCAGTTCTAGTACTTCACGTGAGGGAGACTTAGGAGGATTCAAGGGCTGTTCCGCAAGTTCGAAGAGAGAGTCCATCCTATTCCATTGAAAGAGCGCATAGCGCAAGCCCTGTTCCGGCTCGGATCTCAGAAAGAAAAACTGGAGCACATGTCAGCACGGCTCCAGCAGCGCGACAAGGAAATGTTCCAACGGTGCATTGGTGCACAGCTCTCCAAGGACACGGCTCACGCAGCTCTCTACGCCAACGAATGCGCCGAGATTAGGAAGATGGCTCATCTTACACTTAGCAGCGAACTAGCCCTCGAACGCGTCATCCTCCGGATGCAAACGGTCGAAGAGTTTGGCGACATAATGGCCCAGATCGCACCAGTCATCGGAGTCGTCCGCGAAACCCGCGGCAGAATAGCAGGTGTCATCCCCGAAGTAGCCAACGAGCTGGGAGAGGTCAACAACATGCTCAGCGACATGAGCATGGAAACCGGCCAAGTCGGCGAAGACCAGGGCTTCGACATGAGCGCCTCAAGCGGTGAGGCACGCAAGGTCCTCGAAGAATCCAGTGCTATCGCTTCTCAACAAATGAAAGAACGGTTCCCAGAGCTACCACTACCCGAAGCCCGCCAACCCGTCCCAGAAGCCGCGACCCGTGCACCCGAACAAAGAATCCCCATCGCGATTACCACTTCGGGATCGGAAGAGGCTCCCCTGGAAGACAAGCTGCTCGATTACATCAGATCGCACAATGGCGAGTTGAGTCTCAACAACTGCTCTGCAGAGCTTCTGGTCCCAAGCGATGACATCAGACGCTCGCTACAACGACTCAAGAATGACGGAAAGATAGTCATGGACTAGAACGGGAGACAAGTGCTCCCGTCCAAGCCCTTCAGTGTCACAAGGAGGGACAAGAAATCTCCGCATCAGAAGAACTGGAATCGCTCGCAGTAAAATACGCGAAAGAAGCCATAGAGCTCGAGAGAAAAGGCTCCAAACGCCTCGCCGCCACAAAATACCAACGAGCCATCGAGGTCCTCCTCAAGCTATGCTCCCTCTACCCAGCGGCACCCCAAAACAAAGTCTACACAGAACATGTAGAGGCGTACAAGAAACGGATCCAAGAACTCCAATCTGACGAGCCGATAGCTCATTCCATGGATTCCACTGAGACCCGAGATTCTAAAACTATCAAGCTCGACCAGTGGGTTCTAACCGAGAAACCGGACATCAGCTGGAGCGACATTGCGGATCTAGAGAGACCAAAAAGGGCGATCGAAGAGTCGATTATCTTCCCTGTACGAAGACCGGACCTGTTCCCCCTCGGGTGGCCACGAGGAATACTCTTCTTTGGGCCTCCTGGTTGCGGAAAAACGCTTCTGGCCGCCGCCATTGCGAGCGAGATCAAGGGGATGTTCTTCTGCGCCGACGCCGCCTCCCTAATGTCAAAATGGCTCGGAGAATCCGAGAGAAACGTCTCCCAACTATTCACTAAGGCGAGAGAAGTCTCTGAAAACGGACAACCGGCGATCGTATTCATCGACGAAATAGACTCGCTAATGGGCGTTAGGGGAGAAGAGGTGGGCGGAGAGGTCCGCGTCAGAAACCAATTCCTCAAAGAGATGGACGGTATCCTGGACAAGAACAGGAAGTTACACGTCTACCTCATCGGCGCAACAAACAAGCCGTGGGTCCTAGACGAGCCGTTCATCCGACGATTCCAGAAGAGAATCTACGTCCCACTCCCAGACGTCAAAGCCCGAATGGACATGTTCCAGATCTACGCTCAGAACCTGAAGTTCCAGAACAACGTCGACTTCGCCGAGCTGGCCCGTAGGACCGAGGGGTATTCTGGAGGAGACATTCGCGATCTATTCCAGTCCACCCAGATCAAGGTGGTCCGCGACTTCTTCCAGCGAGGTGCCGCTAACGATCTCAATGCGATTCCGGACCCGATTACCATGGAAGACTTCGAGACCATCATCGTAGGCCGACGGCCAAGCGTTTCACAGAACATCGTCAAGCGCTACTTCGACTGGGACGAATCGTTCAAGGCATCGTAGAGGATGAAAGAAGTGAACCTTGACGGAACTGACATGCGTATCCTCGCGGAGCTGGTGGAGAACTCCAAACAGTCCTATGTTGAGATAGGCCGCAAACTCGCGCTCCACCCCAACGTAATAGCCTATAGAGTCAACCGCCTAGAAGACGCGCACATCATTCGCGAGTACACTACACTCATCGACTTCTCAAAACTCGGCCTATCAGAACAGGTCATCGTCGCCGCCAACTTCCCCAGCACTCCCTCCAGAGAAGACATTCTGAAACAGATATGCGAAATACCTGAGACCCTCAACGTGATAAGCTCCCTCGGAACCCCAGAAGGACTCGTCTTCATAGTCGCCCGCAACAAAGAGGACGTAAACGCCGTCCTATCGAAGCTCCGCTCAATGAACCTCGATATTGACTTCGCCTCCTCAGTCATCCGGACCTATGACGAAGGACGATTAGGAATGTTCCTCCGCTCATTGGCAGGCCCAGAATAGAAGGTCCGACTCCAATTGGAAAAGCCATCATGGACCCCGATTGTCCTATCCGGCGCCATCCCACGAGAAGCCACGGACTTGCTCGCAATCCTAGTTATGGGAATTGTGGCTCTCGAAACCTCCTTCGCGACCATAGGTCCAGCCGCCTTCAACTCACGGCTATGGCTCTCTCTACTAGTCGTTCCTCCAACCTGCGCATTGGCATCTGTCTCAACAACGACACGACGGACGAGGGAGGAGTTAGCCCTATTCGCTTACGGAGGCTCCGGCTGGCAGATTCTCTTACGCTATTTCCTCAGAGGCGCAATCATTGCTCTGGTAGCATTCTCTCCGATGATGCTCCAGGGATTCCTTGCGACCGCCTCGATTTTCGAAGTTCTCGTCCCGGCGATCATTCTGTTCTCAGCAGGAGGCTTGTTCTACTCACTACCAAGTCTGCGCAGAATACAATCCTCCTCGTTCGTTGAGAACTACAAGAGTTAACAACATGACATCCGTGATCGAAACCCGGTCTGTGATAGTCGAGTATCCTTCGGTCAGAGGGGTCCTAAGGCTCTACGATCAAGGCGTTTCTCTGAAGGTCGACCCGGGAGACTTCCTCGCAGTCCTCGGCGGGTCCGGGTGGGGAAAATCAACACTAGTCAACGTCGTCTTAGGGTTGGAGAAGCCGATTCACGGATCCGTAAGCTTCCGAGACCAGGACGTCACCCGAGAATCGTTTGTAAAACGATGCGGTTTGGTTAAGACCGCTGCCGTCTTTCAGAGGCCAACGGCTCTTCCCCAGATGACCGTTTCGCAAAACCTGCACCTAGCCCTTTCATTAGCGGGTGTCCCGAGGAAGGAGCGAGATGAAAGGATCAAAGAGGCTCTCGCCTTCTTTGGATTGGACAAGATCGAACGGTCATACCCTGACGGATTGAGCGCGGGCCAACGGAGACGAATCGACCTCGCGAGAGCACTAGCCGTCAAGCCCGAGCTACTAGTAATCGACGAGCCAACAGGCGACCTGGATGGCTCAGCCACAAACCTGCTTATTCCTTTGCTGAGAGGATTGAACCGGAACCAGGGAACGACCATCTTCATGACCACAGCTTTGCCCCGGCAAGCATCACAAGCCAAACACCAGGTACACCTCAGACCACCGGCATATCTCACGCCGGAAAACAAGATGATACGAGACTAATCATGTTCCGAGACAACCCTTCGTTGACCGATAGAATTCGGGAAGCCATCAAGCCGACACCGATGAAGCAGCGGATCCAGTTCGCCACCCACAAACTCCGCACCCAAACAACGAAGTTGGAGCGCAGCATCACCCAGATGGAATCGCGAGACCAGACCCTTCGGGACAAGTGCACGAGGGCGTTGGAAGCTCGGGACACACAGACGGCGACCGTTTTCGCAAACGAATGCGTACAGATTCGGAAACTCATCAAAACATCCCTCCGAAGCCAGATCTGCCTAGAACAGGCACTACTCCGTCTTGAGACGGTAGAACAGTTCGGTGACATGGTTCACAGTATGGGTTCTGTCAGAGGACTCCTCGGAACGGTGAGGGGCGAGCTAGAGGGCAAACTACCAGAGATTTCAACGGGCATTGGCGATGTTGAAGACTCCCTAGAGAATCTCACGATGGAGATCGGGGAAGCCGTTGACTCGGATGGAATGTCGATCCCGGTCAACGATGAATCCGCCCACATCCTGAAGGAAGCGGATCTTATGGCTGAGGCGAAGATGCGAGAGAAGTTCCCTGAGATTCCACAGATCGTGAATCCAGCCCATCGAGTGAGGTAGAATCTAGATGCTCTCTCCCGAGCTGGAGACGAAAGCCCTCCTCGGCCGAACGGTGAGCGACATCTACGGCAGACTACTAGGAAGAGTGATCGGCATCGAGCGAAACCCCTTCGGCGAAATGGAAGGCGTCCAAGTAGAAGCAACAGGCGGAATCATTCTCACAGCGAAAGCTCGACAAATGGCGCTAACCCCAAAGACTATCACAATATCGCCGGAGTGGAAGCTGGAGTCCGAGGACATCATCTCCGAACTCACGCTGTTGAGAAAGAGAGTTGGTGCTCTTGAATCGTTGAAGGATTCAAGGGAGATTGAAGGTGAGATCTATTCGGAACTCTTGGAGTCTCAGAAGGCAGGCTACTTGGACAAAGTGAAAACGGCAAGCTCACTAGTCAGCTCAATGCGATCAAGGCTCGCTGAGTTGACGGGACAGATCACGAGTTTGACAAGATATTTGGTTAATGCGAAGCTGGATCATAGGAGTGGTGAGTTGGACGAGGCCTCTCTAAAACTAGCACAGGGCTCGATCGAGCCTAGTTTGCGGCCTCTTATCGCCGAGAGAAACGATCTGACCTTATCGATCAAAATAGTGGAACAGGTTCTGCCGACCAAGGTCAGCATTAACTAGGACCCTACCATCCCACTCCAGTAGAGGATAGGGGAAATGGCTACCTTCGACGACCGGGTCCGGGTATAGGAACAGCCATATTTTCCGTTGACACTTTCCAGATAACAGAGCACTGACGCGATAGTTCATGACCAGCAAAGCAAGAAAAAACAAGCCAACGCGGATCGAGAAGGTTCTGCCTTTGGAAAAGATTATAGAATTCTTGCGCCAGCGATTCCACGATCCCTACCTGAATCCCGAGGCTGAAGTGAGCTTTGCGGACTTTCTAGCCGCTTTTCCAGAGATCCCGCGAGAGGATCTGGAAGAGGGGTTGTCTCACTGGGTCATGAGACCCGGGGCGAAGGTGCTCTCGACAAAGACAACTGATCTTGATGGCTATGAGCTGCAGGTGTGGTATGTGCATGGGCTGCACGAAGAACACGCTGAACTAGAAGATTCATTCAGTCGAGGCGCCTTACAGGCCTAGAAACGAACATCCAAAGCCCCTCGGGCAACGTTCTTACTAATTAGAGTAGAAAATCGTAACTCCTAGTCGTATCGACCAGAAACTAAGCCTTCAGCACACGTTCATTCATCCTCAATTTGCAAAGAAAACTGAAGCAGACAAGAAATTTTCCTGGAAAGAAGGAGGTGGGGATAAGAGCAGAGCACCTCGTGACGCAAGAGCAGTCTCTCCGGGCTTCCAGAAAGTCGCAATTGAAGTCCTTATACAGATCGAAGCCGCGAAACCACGGATCCCATTGAAAGCCTTTGTTCTGGCCGGCGGCGCCGGCACACGGCTCTCACCCCTAACGAGCTACATTCCCAAGGGAATGATACCGATCGCCGGCAAACCATTCATCGACTATGTCATCACCTACCTCGCCGGCCATGGAATCCGAAACATCATCATGCTGTTATCTGATGAGGATAGCGAGGTCTACCGCAACCATCTTGACGACGGATCAAAGTATGGCGTAAACATCGGCTATAGCATCAGCCCGCGAACAGGCACCGCAAACGCACTCAAGGAGGCCAGCGGCCACATCGATTCAACATTCCTCGTCTACTACGGCGACGTCCTAACAAACCTCGACTTGACAGACATGATCCGATTCCACCGAGAGAAAAAAGCAACCTGCACAGTCGCACTCAGCACCGGCGTCCACATCGATTACGGAGTCGGACGAGTAGACAAAGACGGCAGAATAGAATATTTTGAGGAGAAACCCGTTCTCAAAGAATACCCTGTGAGCATCGGCGTCTGTCTCTGCGAACCCGCTGTTTTGAAATACTGTTCAAGCGGATCCGACATCGCAGCAAACGTCATACCCACACTCGTCGCCAAAGGAGAACGAGTCTACGGATATCTCACCCCAGAACCACACCACGATATTGGATCTTTCAAGCAGCTGGATGAGGTGAAGAAGATCCTAAAGACTCACGGCAAGAATCAGACGAAGAACACATCGAAGCAGACCTAGGTTATCCACCGCGTTTCCTCAGCCGAATCCTCCACTACAAAGCCGAGCTTAGCCATCCGGTCGCGAATACGATCAGCCGATTGAAAATCGCGCTTACTTCTAAGCTCGTTTCTTAACTCGAATACGAAGTTCACTAGCTCGGCAACTCTGTCCTGGGCAACGGTCCCCGTTTCAAGGACACCTATGATAGACCCCAGATCCTCCAAGGCCTCGATCATCGCGTTTACGGATTTGTTTTTCGGATTCTTCGCCTCTTCCTCCGCCAATCCGATAATCTTGATGTAGGCAGCGAGCGCTCCTGGAGTGTTAAAATCATCGTCCATCGCCCGGAAGAAGTCATCCCGTGCCTCGTCGAGCCGTTTTAGAACCGCGGCTGTCTCCGTCTTCTGATTGCCTATCTTGGCACGAGCCAGAAGCATCTGATCATACGCTCGCCTAAACCGTCTAGCAAGACTGACCGCCTGCTCTAACGCCTGATCGGTAAAGTCCAGCGGACTCTTGTAGTGCGTCCCAGCGTAGAAGACCCGCAAGCCAGCAGTACCAACTTTCTGGATCATTTCCTGGATGGTGATGAAGTTCCCGAGTGACTTGTGCATCTCCTCCCCCTTGATGCTCAAGAGCCCAGTGTGAAGCCAGTAACGCGCCAGCGGCTGTTTCCCCGTTAAACCTTCAGCCTGCGCAATCTCCGCCTCGTGATGTGGAAAGATCAATTCCGTACCACCACCATGAACATCATACGTTGGCCCGAAATACGTAAGCGTAATCGCGGTGTCCTCGACATGCCAGCCAGGCCGTCCCCTGCCCCAAGGACTATCCCAGAATATCTCGCCCGGCTTCTCGCCTTTCCACAAGGCAAAGTCGCCGGGATGCTTTTTCCTTGGATCTGGATCGACTCGGTGAACGGTGAGGTCCTCAAGCTTTTGGTGAGAGAGCTTCCCGTAGCCAGGAAACTTGGAAATATCAAAGTAGACATCATCTTCAACTCGGTACGCCAATCCCTTCTTGAGAAGCCCTGACACCTGATCGATTATCTCCGGAATATGATCCGAAGCGTTCGCGTACAAGTTGACGCTTTCAACATGAAGATCCTTCATATCTTTGAAGAAGGATTTCGCAAGTCGCTTGGCGAGTACTAGCGGTTGTTCTCCGAGATCGTGGGCCTTTTTGATAATCTTGTCGTCAACATCAGTGACATTCAGGAGGAAGAAGACACTGAAGCCCTTCCTTCGCAGATATCGGGCAATGATGTCATACGCGACGTAGGTCTTTCCGTGCCCGATATGCGAGACATCCCAGACTGTAGGACCGCAAACAAACATGTTCACCCGATTGGGTCGAATAGGCACGAACTTGTCCTGCTTGCGCGTCAACGTATTGTAGACTCGAAGTTCCGAAGAAGACGGATCTATCAGCGCTGAAACCTTCTATTCATCTTGAATCCTCCAGATGGCGGTCCTTCATAACCGACTTTAGCCTGTTGGGAGCTTACTCTGCCCCAGCTTGGCATCGGAGGAGTGAGCTTTCTCGGATTGAATAATATTCGACGCTTTCGAAAGCATCTCCTTTTCGTTGGGATAAGACAACGTGTGAAGCGCCTTCTCATACGGCATCCACTCCATGGCATCGTGCTCCGTCCCTACCTTTGCATCGGCCTGATCGGTTTCGAAGAGGAAGAAATGGACAGTCTTATCGTAGGTTTTCGCACGGAACCCGAACTGGTACTTGATCGCGCCTAGCTTCCCATGCAATTTCACTCTACTTACACCGGTCTCTTCCCGGACCTCACGCATCGCCGTTGTAACCTCGTCCTCCCCCTCCTCTATCAGACCCTTTGGCAGACACCAGACACCTCGCTTGTTGCTCGCCAACAGCAGAAAGAGCGGGTTGTCCCCATCCCAGCGATAGACGACTCCGCCCGCGGATGTAACCCGGATCCTCTGTCTGGGCTGCATCCCGCCCCCGTACATGAGTACAACCTAGGCTACGGACTATAATTCGATATCTTTCGACAAAGGCGTGATGTTTTCCGAGGGAGAACCAACGACCACAATATCCTCTATCCTGACACCCCCCCATTTAGGCTCGTAGAGACCTGGCTCAATCGTCACAACAGACCCTTTTCGCAAGTTATCTTTTCCGTACAGCGAGAGATAGGGTCTCTCTCCAATAGTCAATCCAACACCGTGCCCGAGCCCGTGCATGAACCCGTGAGTACGGGCCTCCTTATTCCCTTTCACCAGTTGCCGGGCGGTCGGGTATCCTTTCTTCTCAAACATCTTGCAAGCGCTCGCCATCATATCCTTGCAAGGAACCTGCTCCTTCACCATGTCCAGCGCAGAAGTCTGGACTTCGAGAACCGCATCGTACATCTCCTTAACCTTCCTCGGCACCGGACCGAAAAGATAGGTCCTTGTGCAGTCGTGCCAGTACCCGTCCGGCTCCGAGGGAAATATGTCAAAGACGATAGGCTCCCCTGCCCGGACGATATCCTCATCCTCGCCCCTATAGTGAGGATCACTCGATCTTCTTCCCGGGGCGAATATCGTATCCTCCGGAGCAACAAGGTTCTGCTCGGAAAGCGACCTTCCGATGACCTTCTTGACCGTTCCCACACTCAACGGTCTTGACTTGTAAGATACTTTCTTTCCGTTGACTCTTGCTCCTTTCAGAAACCGAAGAGTATCCTCGACAACTCGTACGGTCTTCTTTCCAAGAACTTTGAGCCGTTCGATCTCCCAGCGATCCTTTGTTTCACGCGCAGTCTCAATGATCGTAGGCGACTTCTCGCCGGTGATCTTCACGCCCTTACGACGGAGGGCGTCGATCAAATGCAGAGTATTCGACACGTCATTTCTTCCTGCAAGGATCGTGGGACCGTGAAGTCCCTCGTCTCTAATGATCTTCTGGTAGAACCGGATTCTCGCCTCGTCCCGGTCGTATTTGCTCGCGATTCGTTCGTAGCCAAAGTCAGAATAGGTCTTGATATTGCGGACTTTTCCCTGACGTGCACTTCCCACATCGATATTGCTGACTATGAGCGTCGGGTCATTAGAACTTCGTTTTAGGAATATCCCGCCCCTAGGCAGAGAAGCTCCAGCTACATATCGAAGGTCCGGGTTTCCGACAGTCGAATCTCCAAAAACCATAATCGACCCGATATTTCCCTTCTCCATCTCCAAGTCGAGATCTTTGATCAAGAAGATGCCTTGAAGATACCAGTCGAGAATGCTATATTATCATTGGGAACGATCGCCCACTGGCAACTGTTCAATGTTCCCTGAAAGGCTAATTCTTTCTGGCGGAAACCAGAGGTTTCTGAAGGGAAGTCCGGAAGAGCCTTTTTTGCGTAGCTCTCCTATGCCGGCTCTCCAACTCAACTCTCAACCGCTTTTCCTCTGCGCCGTGCAGCCAGTCAGGGATTAGGAGAACCCGAATTAGTTCCTGAACCGTAACTCCTCTCTGATGTGCTAGCTGTTTGAGCCTCAGATAGACTGCCCTGTCGAGCACTTGCATGAACTTGACGGAGTCTTTGGTGCCCCGAGTTCTCGATACTGGCATGCGGACAACGGTAGCCCACTACTATTCATGGCTCATCTACTCTTCTTATGAAATAAGCTCCAATCCAGAAACCACAGGATCGTCTTCCGGATCGGCAAACTCGTTAAATCGCACAGAGGTGTCGGGCTTTCCATGCTCGCCTGTCTAATCAATGGACAAGGGCACGCTGAAATCAAAGAGGTTCCCACCCCCAAACTCCAACCGGGTGAAGTCTTGATCAAGCTCGCCTATGCTGGGATTTGTGGAACAGACATCGAAAAGGTCCACGGCGCCTACGGACCGGGAGGAATCCTGGGACACGAAGTCAGCGGGACCATCGAGAGCCTAGGTGAACGCGTAACTGATCTAAGAAAGTCGGATAGAGTCATCGCGCACCACCATGTTCCCTGCTACAACTGTCATTATTGCCAACAAGGCGATCATACGATGTGCGAGCTTTTCAAAAAGACAAACTTCGATCCCTGCGGTCTTGCAGATTACTTCAGGGTTCCTGAGGCTAACGTCACTCGAGGAGGCGTAGTACTCTTGCCCGGGGAGATGAGTTTCGAAGACGGATCCATGATAGAGCCAACTGCGTGTTGCGTGAGAGCGTTAGACAAGGCCAAGGTATGCTCTGGAGACAAAGTTCTCGTCGTTGGAATGGGCCCCACAGGTCTGACTCAAATACAGTTGCTGAGGAAAATGGGGGCATCGATGATCATCGGCGCGGATATTCTCTCTCACAGGCTCGAAATGGCTCAAAGGCTTGGAGCCGACGAGACAATCGACTCATCTATTACGAATGTTCCGGAATACATTACTAGGTTGACTCGTGACGGAGTCGATCTGGCAGTTGTATCCACGGGGAATCCAAAGGCAATACCACCAGCGCTCGCTTCTGTTCGAAGGGGAGGCAAACTACTCTTATTCGGCGCCCCGGCTCGCGACGCAATGATCAATCTCGAAGCCGGCTCACTATTTAGCCGGCAAATCACCATCATGACGAGCTATTCTTGCATAGAATCCGACATTCACCGCGCCCTCGACTTGCTGGCCAGAAGGGACATAGATCTAAGCTCGATGGTCACTAATCGATTTGCCCTGCGAGATGCTCCAAACGCAATAGAGCAGGCTCGAACCTCCCAGACTGCCATCAAGACCCTCATATTGTCCGAATCGTAACAAGTGTGAGAGTTTGCCGCACATTCGAAACCCTCTCGTGGAAGGATTAGAGGAGCACGGAGAACAACTGGTAGGGACGAATAGTGCGGCTATCCGAAGAGGCCCTCACGGCGTGATAGTTTCACAGTCGAGGTGAGTCGTAAGGATGCAGCTTCAGTTCGACCAAAAGGTGGACTCGGCCATAACGAGATCCGTGAGGGCCACGCTCAGATTCTACAACGAGCTCCGAAAGCAAGCAGCTGCCCGTGGCGAGCCCGGAAGGCCGCCTAGCTTCGAAACATTCTCAACAATGGCTGCCGGCCTAATGGACGCGAGCAAACAAGTTGACCTCGACCGATTGAAGAACCTGAGCATGAGGGAACTCTTCGAGCGCACTTGGGCTCAGAAGCTTCTCAACTATTCAACGAAGAGGTCTCTGAAAGACGCCTACGAGACGCTGACAAAGAGATTCTAGAGCACACTCTCTAAGGCAATTTTTCGGTTCAGACGGGGGAGAAATCAATTAGTAGTTTTCAGACTGGAATAGATGTTCCAGTCACAGAAGCGGTTAGAGTAAACTAACCAGTACATTTTCGGACTCTTTTAGAGGAAAACACCCATATTCTCACTCCTTTTCGCTGTCGTCCTTCGTGGGTATCTCCGCATTCTACGTGAGTTTCAAATACTACCACGCTCCAGTGCACGCTCAGCTGAATAGAAATGCCACAAGCATATTGCGTCAAATGCAAAGCGAACATTGAGATCAAGAACCCTCAGAACGTCACGCTCAAGAACGGAAAGGCTGCGGTCAAGGGCACATGCCCCAACTGCGGAACCTCGGTCTTCCGAATCGGAAAGGGTTAGCCGCTCTTTTCGAACGTCACTCCTTCCCCAAATATTTTTCCTGTCTGGACTACATGCCTCGTAGAACCTTTTAACTGGAATGGACCAAGGCTCTAACGAGAGAATCGTGAGCAAAGCCACCCTCGGCTTAGTGCTCGTCCTAATCGTATGCTTGGGGTCACTTGCTACTGGGGAGGCTGTAGGACTCCCCTCAACACCGAAACGGATTTTCTATCTCGCGACAGTCGGAACATCGGGGTCCCTCACCTCCTTGCCCCCTTCGGGCACTTGTTCCAGTTGCATGGGCAACGTCACTGCTTCTACGGCGACCTTCGGGCTCCCGACACCACTCCAGTCACCGGCTACAATCAATGGCCCCCTCACTTTCGCACTCTGGGTTAACTTGACGGGAACCTTTTCCCCTGCCATTCCAGTTTACTTGGGCGCTGCTCTCAGTTATCGGTTTCCAGGACAGAGCAGTTGGACAAATTCGAATTCCACGCAGCGTATATTTCCGGGATCAGCTAACGTAACCGTTCCCCTTAACTTGTCACCTACCCCCCTCATCGAACAAACCTCTATTGCCATTGAAATCTACGCCAGTTCCGTTCCGCCTGGCGCAACAATCTGGCTTCGATGGGGAGCGAGTTCGGCCCGCTCCCTCGTCGTGGTTCCCATGTCCGATTACGAGGGTCTGTTTCCGGCCAACACAATAACCGTTCAGGACAGGGCGGGTAATATTCCCATTCCCCCGTACTTTTATCTCGATGCAGCTCCGCCCAACAACTATGTCGTAGTCAAAGCGTTTGTTTTCTCCGCTCTAGGAACCACGGAAATTCAGCAAGGGAGGGTTAACATGACCATCCACGACCCGAACGGTCGGCCAGTTAGAGGAGCGACAAACTTGACCATGAGTATTGCGACTTCCACAAGTCCATACGAATTTATCGCGGCCTGGTCTTATCCTAGCAATTCTACTCAAGGTACGTATCTGGTCTACATCGACATGGTTGACAGTCAGGGCAACCTAGTTTACAGCTTCCGCGGTCCTGGCGGAACTTTCGGACTAGTTCCCCCCGGGTTTGTTCCTTTTCCGTACAACATCCTCCCATACTTGGTTGTCGCGGGGGTCGGGGGAATAGGAACGGTTGGAGGAGTATTTTATTATCGAAGACGGAGCAAGAGTTACCTTGCCCCATTTGGACACTTCAACACTCTGACCGCTGGCGAACTAGACGGTGGAACCGTATCCATCGAAGGTAATACCGGGTCGGGCAAAACAATACTCTCTGAGCAACTCATGTTTGAAGATCTCAAGAGAGGGAGGCCATGCATCTTTGTCTCAACTAGTGATTTTCCTTCTAACGTGAGATCGGGGATGAAGTCAATGGGTCTCGAAGTAAAGGGCTACGAGCAGAGTGGACTCTTGACGTTTGTGGATGGATATTCGGCTGAGGCGGGACAAGAATCGACTGAGAAATTTTCAGTCCCATCTATTGGCGACTTGACAACGCTAGGAATGAAGATCTCATCCTCCCTCCCTCCGCAGCGGTCAAAGGGCACGAGTCTCTATTTCGACTCACTGGTCCCTCTTGCATCCAAGACAAAACCAGAGAGCATAGTCTCGTTTGTGCAATCAATCGGTGCGAAAATGAAGGGGATAGGGGGAAAAGCAGTCTTCACTTTAGGTCCCAGTGTCGATCCGATGGTACAGAAACAGTTGGAGGATATGTCTGATTGCGTTGTCCAGATGGAGGCGTTTGAAGAACGTGGAGTTCGCCGTCGACGATTGAAGATTGCAAAGCTCAGGGCGAGGAGGCATCAGGAAGGCTGGAATGTTTTTGCGATAGAAGACGGGAAGGGAATAATCTTCTACTCTAAGAAACCTAAGACCTAGAAAACCTTGTCCCGTGGGAAGACTTCTATTCCCGAGGTTCCGAACTGGTAAGGTCGAATTTGAGTGTCATGTGATATTCCACGCATCTTCTCGATCTGGACTGCTCGAACGAAGTTCCCCTGATGCATGAGAGTGTGAAGAACGACTACTCCATGAGAAAGGAATTCTTCAAGTTGAAATCTTCGGTCCAATAGTGAGGTCTTGAGCTCGCTCGTTACTAGAGAGGTGCAACCGGTGTCGGCTAGAGCGTCGAAGAACTCAACGGTTGCCCTTCTTCTCTTCAACTCCTCTCCATATCTCAACATCACTGACGTGATGGGATCAAGTGCGATCCTCTCCACGCTTTCACCTTCAACCAATTTCGTAAGAGTCTTCAGGACATCGGTGAAACCGACTCCTTCAGAGGAATCGGAATACAGCGCGTGAGGGCCATTGTTCTTGACTCTAGTTCTTCGCAGACCGCTTGCATCTAGAAAGAGGAGTCTACCCTTCTTCTCTACGCTGTCTAGGTCCCAGTTGTAAGATTGGAAGTTCTGCTTTATCATGTCTGGATACTCATCGAGAGTGACATAGAGTCCCGTCTCGCCTTGAAGGGCTCCACTGTACAAATATTGAATCGCAAAAGTCGTCTTTCCGGAACCCGGGCTACCCACAACAAGAATGCATTTGCCTTCTGGGAAGCCTCCACCTAGAAGCTCGTCGAGTCCTTTGATTCCTGTGGGAACCCTATCCAACGATATTCGAGAGTGGAGTGATTATCAATGTATAAAAATAGTATTTCGAAATCATTTCTAGACTTCTCGGAATTTTCCCGGCGGGTTTTCCAGCCAAATCTTCGAGGAAACGACCCTGGAGCTCACTTTTTCGGCTAATACGATGTGCGCTATGTGTCGGTTTGCTGGGTCAGCTCCTAGGTTGCAGCCGATTGCGAAGCACCAGCATACACCGATGAGGAGGAGGAAAACGTATGCGAGCACGCTCAATACAGGACGCGTCAAGGCTGTATAGAGAAGTGAGAAGCCGCCCGAGGCACCAATTACCATGGATAGGACCGTTGTGTGAAAGGGACCGACGTCAATGCTCCTAAGCCTCAGTCCTCCCAAGTACGGGAGGGCAAGTGCAACCAGCGGGAGCATGAGAGATGCTGTCATTGTGAGTGTTACAAAATCCTGGGTGATCAAGCTCACAATGTCAGTTGTCCGGGCCAGAGGCGAGAAGAACGGAATGTCTTTGTGTTTGGCTTCGTAGCTTGCAAAAGGCACAACTACCGCGAGAATGAAGACGAAGTACATGATCTGTCTACGAAGTTTCAGTTTCAGGCCTCGTGAAGCTTGCAGTGCCGAGAGTTCCGATGTCTTAGATTCTATGACGTGAGTTCCTTTCGTTATGAAGAGATAGAGCTTAATCGCCTTCGTTGATACGACACCACCGAAGAAGTACATGTACGTGAACCCAATAGGGATGCCCACAAGAGAGATTACGATTGACAGCGTCGCACTCAATGCTAACGTAAGAAGTCCAACCTGGGTGTTCCGAGGAAGTACTCCACTTGCTGATGCGAGAAACACTAGCACTGTCGACGAACCGACGAGAAAAAGAGAGAATGTACCAATTGAGCAGACGAGAGCGTTCCGTCGGTTGTGTGAGGTTTCTCTATCCGTCGACAATACTGTCCGAGTGGGACGATGGGTTGTTCGACGATATTTAGGAAAACTGGTCCCGGCGTCAACGGCGGCAAGTTAACGGAGAGCTACCCATGACTGAAGAAATGGATCTCATTCTGAAGATCGTTAGGAGATATCGTCCGGACGGTCGCGTGTCGATTCGGCGGATCGGAAGCTTCGTCAACGATGTTTTCCTAGTGAAAGTGGACAGCGAGAGGCTTGTCGCTAAGCGTTACACCAACTGGGTGTCTCTGAAATGGGTGACGCTGAGTCTCTTCGGGTTGGGGTCGGTTCACTTCTCGATATCGGGAAAGAGAAGAATGGAAGCCGAATATGCGTTCAACGACCTACTCTCGCATCGCGGAATACCTGTTCCGTCTATTCTTGGGGCGGACCAGAAATCGCGGACAATACTGTTCTCTTATGTCTCCGGCGACCAATTATCAAATCTTCTTCCAAGGATGGCAGAGGGTACCCAGATCGGTCAGAGGGAACGAGAGGCAGCATACCAGGCGGGAAAGCTGATGGCTGGTGCTCACCAGCTTGAAGCGGCGCTGGGAGATACCAAGCCAGAAAACTTTCTCGTGGAGAAGAAAGGCGATGTAACTCTCGTTGATCTTGAGCAGGCCCGGTATAGAGGGGATTATTCCTGGGATCTTGCAGAGTTCCTTTTCTACTCAGGTCACTATTGGCTTTCGTTCAACAAGACCCTTGCAGCATATGTTGACGCCTTCATCAAGGGTTATCGGGAGCAAGGGAGCGCAAACACGATAAGAGCCGCTGCCTCCCCTCGGTACGTAAGAGTGTTTTCCGTGTGGACTCCACCAAACATTTTGCATCATGTCAGAAGAAGGTTGACCGAGGTCTAGACGTTAAGCCGAAGAATCTAACCCAAAGCAACATGCTGCAACGTGGTCGAAGATAGCTCCGAATAGAATCCTGTTCAGCGGACGAAAGAGCCTTGACTCGGCCTGAAATTGCCCATTTTTCAGCCCCTGGTCTTGGAAAGGGGAGGGGCTTTCTAGATTTCCTCTAACCGTTCGGGGATGACCCGTTAGAACCCCTAGATTCGAAATGCCATCCAAGCCTGGATTGTGCCATGAATCGGCCATCCCGCCCAGAAACTCTACGGGACAGGAAATGGCTCCTGGCGGAGGGGGGGTCTTGCACAGAGCATCTCGTGACGCGGAAGCGGTCTCTCCGAGGATCCCCAGAATACCTACTCCTCGAAAGGATTCGAGAGACAACTGGTCATGCGTGGGTCAGCCGCCAGCGGCGGCGCTAGAAAGGAACTGACTAACAGAGACTAGCATTACCTATCGTTGAGAGTTCTGGTCGCGTGCCTGGTCAGGGTTCACTCTCTTCAGAACAGGCATCGTCCCGGTTATGACAGTGGAAGGCGTAACGATCTGAGTTTTTGCGGGCTGCGGGTCAGGTTGCGGCTGAGTCGGCACGCGCGGGGACGGAGACGGCGCCTCATTGATTTCGATAGGCGGAATAGGCTCCATCGAACCCTGGTGCGCCATGTCGGCCTTGAGAGCAGCTACCATCGGGTGCAGATCAATAGACTGCTTGGGACCAGATGCTATCGGAGCCATCGTAGGAGTTTGTGGCCGGTTGACTAGAGCTCCAATCTGGCCATGTGTTGATTTTAGAACCTTGAAAAGTCCCAAGGCCAAGCCCAGCGAGCTAACGAAAACCAGGATAGCGATGAGAGAGCCGTTAGTCTGAACCATATCGTTCAGATAAGCTTGGAAATAGATATTGTACGTGTACTCCTCCAGAACCCAGAAAGAGAGAAAGAGTATCACTATCGATTGGAGCAGCATTATGATCTTGGCATAGCCCGGCATCAACCTCTTCACTGAAAAGTCAGCCTTCTGAGTCATGAATGGAATCCTGAAAGCATTCTCCGCTGCTCTCGAACAGGGTTCCGGGCCTATGTCAAACTGGTGAAACAAGAGCCGCCAAACTCTGGTACATATCATTCGCGAATAAACGCCGAAACAAGTTCGCAAACGCGATTCGAAAGCACTTCCGAGAATGCACTCCTGTCCCCTCAAATCGAAAGCCGATTTCTGGAGGATCTGGAGTGGAGCTCTTCCCGCAAGCATAGCGGGGTTAAATATTAAAATGCAACGCCGAGATTCTCGGTTGCCACGACTTGCCGACTCCTAGGAAGCTGATGCAGCTTCAAGACAAGATAAACGAGGACCTGCTGAAAGCGAGCCTTCCAGAGATACGAATTGACGGGTTCAGACTCCCAGACCAGGCGTTAGAGATTACGTTTGAACGAGAGACGGTGACCGGAGAAAACAGAGACAGACTTTGGGAGATCATAAACGGGCACTACAAGAAGCTGCTAAGAGATCTCGAACTCAAAGAATAGCGTTCCCCCTTATTCTCGTTAGTCAGATCGTTCTTTCCATCTTCGCAACGAGCCGTGCAACTGGCCGATCTCGCTTCTAGGTTCACGGTTCGCAACCTTCAGAACGGGCATCTGGGCCGACCTCGAAACCGTTGCGGTGTTCGTGTCGGTCCCATTCCCGACCTTTTCTGATAGATGTTCAATCTCTCCAAGAATATTCCCTGCCTTGAGAAGGATCCCGACCAAGGCAGTACCGACCAGCCCTCCAAAACCAATAACGGCGAGGAAAGACCCCCTTCCCTGAAACAGGCTTAACATGTATACCTGAAGATACTGATTATTCACGTATTCATTGTAGAGCCAGCCAGACAACACCGCAATAGCGATTGCCTGGATGACTAGGATAATCCTTGCGAACCCGGGGATGCTTGACCAGGAGCGCCCGATAACCCGAACCACAGCTCGTCCTCTGATGGATATGGGACGTCTGGGATTATGTCAAAGTGCTGAAACAAGTCTGTCTAATGCCTGGTACTCATGGACCGGGCCAAGATCCCGATTACTCTGTGTCCTTTTTCTATGTTCCAGACCTTGAGATAGACTACTTTGAGCCAAAAAACCTGCTCAACGTATAGTTGACAGAATCCCGGCCGGTAGGATCGGCCCGGGCCTGACGAAGTCCGGGAGAATGATCTCCTCAACGCAACGGGCTAGGTAGCCTTAGAGTTGAGTCACCAAAAGCTTCTTTTCAGACAGCTACCGGAAGGATCCTCCGGTTGCATCAAGACAGCTCTCGCTATCCGGGATCAAGACTGCGCCACTGTACCATACACGTTATAAACAAAGGCGAGCATTGCACCATTTGGAGCGATGGAGTCGTTAGTCGTATCTCCAACCGCTGAGCCTCGAGGCTCTAGGATCGTTGGGGACGAGTTGTTTTTCCTGAAACTCTTCCTACGATACACGATAGACTCAGCCTCGCGGGCAGTAGCGGCCCCCATTGAAACAAAACTCTTCGGAGTCGAGACCCGAGTAGAACAACTCGGCTTCTACTCCGGCCCCGCTGTTTCCTCAGTCCTTTAGTCTAGAGACCGTCCCCGAACTCTGCGCACATGATCGTTCAAAAAGAGAGCGGAGCCACAGTGCCAGTTCAGGCCACGTTGGCGCCGTTCGACGACTGCGAAAGTCGGCGAGGATTTCCGCGCAGTCCACGCAAGACTACAGTGGTAACTCCGCACATGAACTCGAAACTAGGACACGAAGTTCGATAGCGCCTATACCAGAAATGTGTACTATACTAGTTTCTTGCCGAAGAACTCGCTCACAACAAAGAGTCTGGTTCTACGTCGGCAATGCGAGCAGTCCGTTCGGCTCGGGCCATCCGAATCCCGCCCGAGGTCGTGTATGAATGTTGAGAGTGAAAACAAGAATAGTATTGGTAGATATGCATCGGAAACCCTCCGAGGCAGGGTTCCACCCCGAGGGCGGATCCTGACCTTGAAGGCAATCTTACTGGTTGTCATCATGATCATCGGAATCACCGCCCTAGCGATCCCTGCTGTGCCGAACGCGCACGCGGCCGCAGGAACCAGCTTCGACAATATTGTCATCGTGGCGATGGAGAATCAGAATTATGCCTCAGTAATGGCCACCGGGACAGGAAGTACCAGCGCTCCGTTTATCGCAAGCATGTTAGCCCAGTCATCAACCATCCCCAACTATCATGGGTACGGTGCCGCCGGGAGGAGCATCAACGGGTGCTCCGCCGGATGCTACACAGCTCTAATCTCAGGCTCAGACCAGGGAATATCCGACGGGTACTCATGCTGCATAAACGCGCCAACTCTAGTTGACAAAATGACCACAGCCGGTCTTACGTGGCAAGCCTACTGTGAAAGTGGATGCCCAAGAGGCAACGACCACTTTCCATTCACAGGATTTACCACCACCTCAACCAGTCCAAACATATTCACCGGTGGCAGTGTCTCGATCGCAGACTTCGTCGCCGCTGCCAATTCGGCCAGCCCTCCAAACCTTCTCTGGTTCACTCCAACAGATAACCACAACATGCACGACAATAGCGTACAGACAGGAGACTCGTATCTCCACAACTTTCTTGTTGGCTCGACCGGAAGTCTAGCAAGCCCTGCTAGCGGCTCGCTCCTAGCCAGCAATCTCTTCAAGCCAGGTCACAGGACAATGTTGCTTCTCTGGTGGGACGAATACGACCCGGCACCAATCCTCTTCTACGGAACAATGATCAAACAAGCATTCATCTCAACGAGTAACGTCTACGATGAGTTCTCGATTCTTCATCTGTTCGAAAACAACTGGGCACTTTCCACCCTAACCTCTAACGACGCCGCCGCCTCACCAATGTCAGAGATCTATGGAACCACGACTCCGCCGCCGCTGACCACGAGCTTCACAGTTTCCCCCTCAACACCCGTCATAAACCTGCCAGTCACGTTCGCAGCGACAACAACAGGTGGAGCCTCACCCTACACGATCAGCTGGAACTTCGGAGATGGTACAACCGGGACCGGGGCTTCTCTCACGCACGTCTTCTCTACGCTTGCGTCATTCACGGTTACTGAGACTGCGACCGACTCGTCTTCGCCGTCACAGACCGCAACAAGCTCAAAGTCAGTCACGATTGCCAACCCGCCTCCGTTAACAACTAGCTTTACCTACTTACCATCCAGTCCAGTCGTTAACTCGCCTGTGACGTTCGCAGCTGCACCGACAGGAGGAACCGCTCCTTACACGATAAATTGGAACTTTGGTGATGGAGCAACGGGCACCGGCCTCACAGCCACTCATACATTTACTACAACCCAGTCGTTCGCAGTGACTGAGACTGCCACAGACACTTCAACGCCGACTCAGACGGCGACTAGCGCCCAAACCATCCCTGTTTTCGCTTCACTACCCCTCTCGACGAGCTTCACTTTCCTTCCATCAAGCCCGACCGTCAATTCTCCAGTATTCTTCACTGCAGTGACAACAGGGGGAACACTTCCCTATACAACAAGCTGGAGCTTTGGCGACGGCGCAGCAGCTACAGGCTTGACCGCAGCCCACACCTACACAACGGCCCAATCATTCACAGTCACTGAGACCGCGACCGATTCGTCCTCACCGCAGAAGACCGCAACGGCTACACATTCAGTGGTCGTTTCCTCATCGCTGACTGGAAACTTCGACAACACATGGTTCATCAACAACTGCCCCGGGGGAACAGAAACCATCTCCAATGGTGTACTGCAGACCCGCCAGTCGACGCCCGGAGGCGGATCGAACAGCTACGGATATTGCACTGGCCAGAGAGGTAGCTTTCCATGGGGCTCGACTGTTGGCACAGCGTTGCCATCGGGAATAACGAGTGTTACGGTGTCGTTCAACTTTCTGAGCAGAAGCCTTCTCTCCGGCTCTAGATACCACCTCTACGTTGCACTTTACTACCAAATTCCCTCATCAACCTCCGGTGGCACAACCTACTCTTGGTTGGATACACAATCCCGTGTTGAGAATGTCGGTGGGACGGATAGTCCGATTGGCAGTACCGCAACGTATGACCCTGGAGACTCTTTTGGCTGGGACATTGTCACATTACAGGTTAATCCAGGACAGACAGGAGTCATCACGGCGGATGCAACGCAACTTTGTCAAGGAGACTTGGCCGCGTGGGGACTACCAGCGAACACTCAATGCACACTCAAAGGAATCGAGATCGGAACGGAAGGCTACCTCGTCAACTCGGTTAATGTTGACTGGTACAACGTAGGCCTCAATATCGGCTCAATACCGCTCTCGACAAGCTTCACAGTCTCGCCCGGTACACCACTCGTGAACAAACCCGTCACTTTCACCTCCACGACTACGGGAGGGACCTCACCCTATACGATAACTTGGAGCTTTGGAGATGGTTCAACCGGAACAGGAGCTACAGTCACCCACACCTACTCAACGGCTCAATCTTTCACAGTAACCGAGACAGGATCCGACTCATCATCGCCATCACAAACTGCAACCAGCTCCAAATCAGTGACCGTATCGCCGCCTCCCCCTCTATCGACAACCTTCACCTTCCTCCCCTCAGCACCGCTGGTTAACACTCCGGAAGTGTTTACTGCAACAACAACCGGTGGAGCGTCACCATACACTATCGCTTGGAACTTTGGCGACGGCTCAACCGGGACAGGAACTTCGATTACCCACACCTATTCGACAGCTCAAACTTTCACGGTAACCGAGACTGCCACTGACGCTTCATCCCCATCACAGACCACCACCAGCTCGAGGACAGTAACGACCTCAACGCCACCACCGCCGTCGACCAGCTTCACGTCTAGTCCAAATAATCCGAGAGTAAACTCGGTCGTGACATTCACAAGCACGACTACGGGAGGAACCTCTCCGTACTCGATAACATGGACCTTCGGCGACGGAGGATCGGCAACAGGAGCGATTGTCACGCATACTTTCACCAGTGCTCAGACCTTCACGGTTACTGAGACGGCAACCGACTCGTCTTCACCCTCCCAAACGGCTACCGGCTCCAAGATGGTGACCGTATCACCCCCTCCACCATTATCGACCGGCTTTACCTTCCTCCCGGCAACACCCCTCGTCAACACGCCAGTCACCTTCACCGCGGTAACAACAAGCGGAACGTCACCATACACCATCTCCTGGAATTTCGGCGACGGATCAACTAGCATTGGACCAACCGTAACCCACACGTTCACAACAGCCCAATCATTCACAGTAACCGAAACAGCAACAGACTCATCATCGCCGACACAGACAGCTACAAGTTCGCACCCTCTAACCGTCTACACAATCCCGCCTCTCTCCGCAGCCATCAGAGCTTCCCCCTCCTCTTCCCAGGTTGGCCAAACAGTCAGTTTCACGGCATCGGCGACAGGCGGAACAAGCCCCTATAGCTATGCGATCTCGTTCGGCGATGGTGCCATCGGAACAGGCAGATCACCAACCCACACATATTCAGCAGCAGGGTCCTACACAGTTACGCTGACAGCTACGGACTCAGCCTCACCCCAAGGAAACAGTTTGGCGAGCATAGTAGTCTACGTACAAGCGCTGTTGCCCCCCGCACTAGCCCTACCTAGCAACAAGACTGCAACCTCAGAATCATGGATCAACTTCACGGTCACTGCAACAAGCTCTGACCCAACCAGAATCGTAACACTGTCAACCTCCCAACTACCTCTGGGCGCAACATTCGACTCATCCAGCGGGGTCTTCTCATGGAAGCCCAGCGCCAGCCAGACAGGATACTACACGATCACTTTCATCGCCACTGATGACAGTACCCCTCCAATGTCCGGCACTAGCCCTATGGGCATCCAAGTGAATCAAGCAGCCCCAGGAGGCAGCGGAGGAGGCGGGTCAGGAGGAGGCTCAAACGGCGGCTGCACCTCATGCTTGACGTTGCCAGCAATCTCCAATAGTATGTGGCTACTCATGATCGGCGGCCTCCTTGGTCTCGTAACGTCCCTTGCTCTCTTGACGATTAAAGCGCGAGCGAGCTTGGAACATACGAAGAGAAGACTGACCCGGATGAGACGTGACGACTAGCAACTAGGCGAGCCAAACTGAAGGCTCAGTACTGATCCTTTCCCTCCTTCAGGAGGAAAAAAAGTTCTCATAGAAACTGATAATGATCCCGATTCTTATCGGATCATAGCACCCTTATGGCTACTTTGCAACCTTTGCAATACTGGTAGATGGCGAGGAGATCGCCAGGAACATGTTTGATAGCATCGGTCTGGACCAAGATGTTGTCTAGAGGGTTTCCGCATCCAAGGTGGAGAACCCCTCCCACTGTAAGAACGTCAACCCCCTCACCAACCTTTTCCAGCTGATTCAGCAACTCTTCAATTGTAGGGACCGGAAATTCCTGGAAAAGCTTGTGGACAGTTGCTTGTCGGACAGGTTTCGCGCTCTGTAGATCGTTTGCACTGGAGCGAGTTGCAACCTGCCGCAACGAGTGGTTCCCAAGAATATCAGTTTCCGTCGGGGCTTAAAGATGAAGTAACCAGCCGTCGATAAGTCCGAGATACCCGGTCGATCTTCAGTTCGGAGATCGATAACGGTTGCTAGGAGGGGCCTGTCTGGAACAAGTACTGACTAGCGTAGGCGTTCAGCCCATGATAGGAGAATTGCTGTGTCTGGCTTCCGAGCAACAGTTCCGAACTGCACTGACCAAATACGGCCGAGTTCGGATTGGACGGTGCGTACTCGCCGATACAAATCCAACCTGATGAGACGGGGACATTTTGCTCAGAGTATGTAACTTGTTTCATTGAAGGCTCAAACGAACCAGCGTGGTACCACTCGGTCATCAAACTCGTAGGAGTGCGTGTCCCACGAGAACTAGAGGAGCCCTTGAAAATCGTCCCGCCGGCCGCGGTATAGGGGTGAGAGGAAGAAGCGCCAGAGTTGTAATCGAAAGTGCTCATGATGACGCTACCACTCGAAAATGATAGGCTCAGCCGTACGGTGTCGCCTTGATTGACGTTGTCCGGGACTCTCGAGAGGACAGGGTTGTTTGTCGTCCCGTTTGGGTAGAAAACCTCCCAGATAAAATGGAACCCCGAGTCATAACTTGTCCCCGAAGCTAACGGCCAGTTGTAGGCCAGCCCGACTTGATACCAGTAGCCAGTATCGGAGAGTCCGTTCAGAAGATAAGCGGGACCGAACCCGGAAGAGTCTGTCTGAGGAACTGCGGTGACGTTGAAGCTCAACGAGTAAAAGTCTTGCGTGAAGACTAGGGACATTTGTTGGTCGTAGGTCGCCTTCCCTGTTGTGGTTGGGAATGTGGAATTTGTGCAAAGAGCGGGATTTAGACAGGTCAAGTTCCGCAGAACATTTCGTGCGTCCTCGTAGAGTCTAGTTGCCGCGGAGACAAGCACCCCTGAAGCAAATAAGCCTCCGAGAACTATGAGGGCAATCAGGCCCACTGCGACTCCCACGTGTCGAGCTGGAGGGGGGCTTTGCCGTCCTGAGCCAGTCCAGTCAAGCCTGGTTCCGCAAAACGGGCAGAAGCTACTAGAGGTTTGTAGTTCGCTATGGCAAACAGGACACTTCAAATCTGATCACACAATACAGAAGTGAGCCTTTAGGCCTTCTGCTCCCCACCCATTGAACAGAGTTCCAGAGCCATTGATGGAACCTTTTTTGACCCCCGATACAGGTTCGACCGAACGAGCCAAGATGAAGATAGACAATCTGAAGTCTAGTTTGGCAAAAGAGACCGAGATCGAACTCGTAGTCACAGGAAGAAAAAGCAGAAAGCTAATTCCCCGTCCGGTCTGGTTCGTGCTTAAGGGGACCGAGTTGCTGCTACTACCCGTAACTGGCACGAATTCTCAATGGTACAAGAACATCCTCCAAGATCCCCGGGTGAAAATCAAATCCAAAGGACAAAGTATTACAGGAAAGCTCCACCCGATAGCTGGGAAGAAAGACGTTGGCGAGGTTATCCGATTGTTCGAGGAGAAATACGGTCCTCGAGACATTAAGAGATATTATCCAAACCCGAACGTCGCCGCTAGCCTACCGCTCGATTAGCTTGGCTGCAAGGATCAGGCCCCGAACCGTAGCCCGAGCATCGGCCCGAAAACGAATACCAGCAACATGAATAGCAAGGGAAAAACCCCGAACACTAAGAAAAGTATCACTTTGCCTGACGCGCCTCTGTCCTGGTCACGCTGAGACATCGTCGGTAAGACCGTTTCAGAAGATCACTAAAAACGATTGGCCTACAAGAATTGCGCAGGAAGAGTGTTGGAGGTTGACCTTGGCATTCTACGCTCATTTCTGTGAGGGGCGAAAGGATTTGAAAGGAGCCGGGAGGCGGAGTCGGAGACTGGCTTGAGCCTTAACGATACAATATTCAACTTTGCCCTCAACTTGCTCTATCAATGGAACTATCCCGGGGTCTTCCTATTGATGACCCTTGAAGGCGCAACTCTCCCAGTTCCCAGCGAGATCGTTCTTCCACTGACCGGGTTCCTGGTGTATCAGGGCAGACTTGAGTTCTGGACCGCAGTCGTAGCGGCAACCCTTGGAAGCCTTGTTGGAACAATCGTAGACTTCGGGATTGGATACTACCTAGGAAGGCCTGCAGTTCTTAGATATGGAAGGAGAATCAGGTTGAGCGAAAAACATCTGATGATCACCGAGAAATGGTTTGCAAATCACGGCAGTACAGCCGTGCTTCTAGCAAGGTTTGTCCCCCTGCTACGCACAGTTATCGCGTTCCCTGCAGGTACGGCCAAGATGAAAATTAGCAAGTTCTTAGCTTACTCAACCGTCGGTATCGTAATCTGGGATGTCATACTGATCTACCTTGGGGTGCTCGCTGGCCAGAATGCCACATCAATCGTCAACACTCTGGATGCAACACTCCCGTTCATCGGATATGCAGCTCTCGGAGGTATCATCGCTGTATTGTTAATACTCTCAAGAAGGCGTGCAGAGAAAGCGGAAAGTCCGGGATCGAGCAGTCTCTCTGCATGAACCTCCACCCTACCCAATAGCTTAGGATCACATCCCTGGGATTGTACGGGAATAGAGCCCAAAACGGGAAGTCGACCAGAGTAACAGACAACCTCAGGGCGAAACCACGCGAGAACAGTGTCTAGAAGCAGTCCCCCCAAGGCCCAAGTTACAGGACCCGTATAGTGGCGATTCGACAAAGTGTAGGTCAAGGGTTGAGCTCGGAGGAATGTACCACGACTCTAGCCATGAAGCGGGTCCCTCTCAAAGCAGGACTACTGCTTCTAATCTTCGCTCTTGGTTCCTTCACGGTCAGCGGATCTATTCTCCCGTTCACCATTAGCGAAGCCCGTAGGCAAACAGGCACCTTTCTATTAACAACAAGCCCTTCCGGGGTGACATTGCCCCAAGGCGCCAACGCCACCTCAACTGTTTCCATTATCAGCGTCCAAGGTTACGCAGGAACCGTGTATCTTGCCGCACAATTCACCAGGGGAAGCCTATCAGTCTCCTTCAATCCAGGCGGAATTAACGTACCGGCTGGTGGAACCGTCAGGTCAATAATGACGTTAACAGCCGCCAACAACGCCTCGATCGGGACGTACAGCATCATTGTGACAGGTACCTCGACGGCCGGAAGAAGAATCGTTTCCAGCTCAGCCATGTTTACAGTGACGGTGAATTCTCTTGCAGATTTCGTCCTTTACGCTAACCCTTACTCGATCATCGTAGTAGCAGGAATGACCAATTCCACAACCGTCATACTTGATAGCACAAACGGCTTCGCCGGATCCGTCGCGGTCTCTGCGACCGTACCGTTCGGATTTCTAGGCGTGATGGGAGGTCGAAACCCGGTAACACTTAGTCCTGGGGCAACGACGTATACGAGCTTACAAGTATCAGCTACCAGTTCGACTCTCTTGGGAAAATACAATATCACAATTACCGGAGCCAGCGGAACCGTCAGTCATACTTGCATCCTGACGGTCAACGTTGTAGATCCAGTTCCCGAATCATTGACCCTGACAGGATCATCGCTGCTTTCCCCTACCGGCATGACATTGTCTCTCCGGAACAGCGGTAATACCCCGATAACCCTTGAGTCGTACACGGTAACTGACATCTCAGGAGGCCAATGGATCCTTGCCAACTGGACCGGTCCAACCATACTACCAGGCACCACGAGTGCCACAGCGATCTTCATCGGGGCCAGTTGCGAGACCTGCACATACAACGGAATATTCGGACTCTTCCAACAATTCGTTCCAGGCCATACCTACACGATCACAGTCACCACGAAACTTCACAACCAGTTCACATTCAACGTTACCGCCTAATGGACCGAGCCACCGAACTGGAAACTATCGGAATCTAACTCCTCGTCATTTGATCACGCAACGACTCGACAGGTTCCGCGGAAACCGAACTAGAAAGTGCGCATCCTCAGAGGATACAGCTGAATGGCTGCTAGTTGGTCCCGCTAGTTCTTGCCACTCTGGTTAGCGAGGCCGGGGAATGCTGATGCAAATACAACAGTTGCGACCGCGCACCCGTTAGAAGCAACTTTCGAATGAAGTCGGCCTTCGAGATAACCCCCTCCCGGTTACGATGCTCCTCGAACAGCGCATCAACCACTGCCCAATCGCTCTCATCCAGCTTGATTTGTTTAGAGAAAGGGGCCCAGTCCTTGCTCGCCTTCGTATCCGACATTGTGATGAGGTAGCTGGAGAGAATGTCTTCTTTAGCCTATAGTTACCAAACACTTCTTGGTAAGATATCGATATGGCACTACGGTCGGTTCTGGAATAGTTCCATCGATTCCGCTAGCCATTCGGAACTCCCCCTCGACAACAGTCGATCCTCCATCCCTCTACCTGCGAAAAGAATCCGTCTATGGGGGGACCGCTATTGTTTTTTCTTGGACTTTGGCACGACTGCCATGTGTAGGGTAGGTGTTCTGGCTCCTGCCCTTGAAATCCTCTTCCGATGTCTCTCTGACTGACTATTTCCTCCATTATGCGCCTCGTCGATTTTCAGCCAGTCGGGGATGACAATTGCTCGAATCAATTCCTGCACGGTAATATCCCTGTCGTCGGCAATCTTTCGGAGTTTCGTGTAGGCGGAGTCTCCTAGAGATTGCATGAACTTAGACAACACAGTGTCCCCCGACGGGTATGTCTCCTCTAAACTGCCAGAACCTCGAGCTCGCGGATAGAACCATGCCCCATATAAGTTCGAGGATTCCTGCCCGGACTGACTCGTCTTTTGCGATATCGCGATTTCCGAGGATACATAATTCAATCTCAAAGACAGAACCGAGAATGTCGACGGTACATCTCATTTTTTCAGAGTAGATTTGAACGATCACTTCTCGCCCCTTTGACATGGGAGCCGTAATCAACTCTGGGTCCTGGAAGACACCGAGGCTGGTTCTTACTAGTGCACTTGGAGGGACGGTACGAACAGAGTTCCCTATGACCCCAGACCTACGGAACAGAACTCCCAAAGAGTCCAAAACGAAGAAAGTTGACCAGCCAATTGTCACTCGAGATTATCAGAATCCTCCAACGAGCGAAGCGGATTAGGCTACTCCAGACTCTGAAAAAAATCCAGAGACCCTTCGCATTGTGGCCCTTGATCAAGGCCTTGATGAAACCCGGCAGAGCCCTGGTTAGGTTCAGCAAAGGCGGAACCATCAGAGTTGATCAACTGAAGAGACCTATTCCAATCTATACTTTGCTTCTGGTTCTTCTTGTCGGCATAGCGGGGGGAGCATATGCTTCTTCGTCGCTCATTCACGGAGCGATCAACACAGGTTCGAACATGCCAGATTTTAGCATCGCGATAACACCTCCTTCAGTCACTCTGAGCCCGGGTTCGGTAGCGACATTTACGATAAGGCTCTCTAGCATGTACGGATTCGCAGGAAGCGTGAATCTGAACGCTACTCTTCCTGCCGCAACCGGGATTACGGGAGCCGCGAACCCGAACTCTGTTTCACTGCTCACCGGGACAGGCAGCGCTACGTTGACGGTATCGATACCAACCTCCGCGCCCATCAAGACTTACGCGATGAACACCACCGGATCTAGTGGGAAGCTTTCGCACTCCGTTCAGGCATTCTTGTTGGTGGCGTCTCCCCCGCCCCAAGACTTTACAATTGGAGTGAATTCCACTTCTATGACTCTCTTGCAGGGCTCCTCAGCGACCGCTGCCCTAACACTCTCGAGTGTGAGCGGTTTCTCTGGAGCAGTAAATCTCACGGCGACAGTATCGCCAATAGTAGCAAACGGACCTAGCGCAACCTTGAATCCCCCGAAAGTAACTTTAACATCCGGGGGGACCGCAAATTCTCTTCTCTCCATATCTACATCTGGTTCGACTCCCCGGAGAGGCTACACGATATTTGTATTGGCGACCAGCGGGACATTCTCGCATCTACTTTCGGTTAGCCTGACAGTCCAATGATGCTAATACTCCCCTGGCGACGTGAAGCGAACGGTCGTGGAAAATTAGAGTTGGCGCAACATCCAGAGACTACCTGATCGATGATGGATAGGATAGGCTGCGGATGCTTGCTGAGTAGAGACCTATACTATTGGCCTGCAGAAAGATCGTGAAGGTGACATGGTTGGGAGCAGCCCAGCCTAGGGCGAGCCAATCTTGGTTCGGATCGATGGAAACAGAGGTCCAGGCGGAACCGGCGATTGGAATCATCGCTGTGGCGTTGTAATCGGAGTGTACAACTGTCGGCTTCACTGTTGCATTGGAGAAAAGGTAGGTGAGTTCGTGGGCGCCATCAGTCACAGTTACTCCCGCGATAGCCTGGTTGCCCGTGCTTGTTGCCGTCGGATCAAATAGGGAGAGATTCAACGTTGTAGCGTTGAGGAGGATCTTCTGAGAGAGCATTATCTTCTCGAGAACTGTTGCCTGACTCGTATAGTTGAGACGGAGGCTTATTCCTGCGGTCTGGTTTTGGTCAAGGGCTTGTATTGGGGGTGTGAGAGGGTCTATGTTGGCCTTTGTCAGCTTCCAACCGAAGGGGACTTTCGTTCCTGCGCCAACATCAAGTGTCCACCATCGGAAGTGAGGGTTCTGAATGGTTTGGGTCGAGGAGTCAATGCGGAATGAAAGGGACTGACCAACGAGAGTGCCTGTGGCGGCGTCGTACACGTAGAGCCTGAAGCTTGTCGATCGGGGCACTGCTGCCAGGCCATCCGTAGCGGTCACGAGATACGAAGCGCTTGTAGATGGCGCGAGGCTTTGGTTTGAGATCGAGGCCCAGAGGTACGGGAGGAAGTTCCATTTGACGAAGAACGATGGGAGGATAGGTTTGGGGGTCAGATTGTGAAGAGTGATGTTAAGTTGAGTTGCAGCTCCTATGCCATCTGGGTCGGCAACGGAATTGACTTGAACCTCGACCCTAGAGGCGGGTGCGCTTGAGACATACGCTCCGAAGGCGCCGACAAATACTGTGGTGAGCAAGAGGCCCGCGACTAGGGGGACCCTCAACCGGATCGGGACGGATCGAATAGTTGAGCCGATTGCGGGATGCCAGGGTATTCGCTGGAATGGCGAAAAGTGCCATATGGATATGGCGGGTCTATTCTTGAAGAATTCGAAAGCTAGGGGGAAGGCCCAGTAGAAGATGTAGTTCGGAAAAGATCGATAGTAGAAGAACATAATCACAATTGGAAAGATCCAGACAAAGTACCTTGACTTGGAGAAGCGGGTTGAGTAGAGATACAACGACCCTACGCCAACTAGGCCCATGAGTGCAACGAAGAATAGAGGCGAGGGAGAGAGTCCGAAGTCCAAGAGAATCTCGGAAAGCCCAATTCCGCCGGGAACCTGGGCAGCCCCGCCAGGGAAGTAGGGCGCGATGGTGGCAGCCCACCATTGGGATGGGGACGATAGCATGAATGGGATATTGGGGCCTAGAAAGCCCGCGACAACCAAACCCGCGCCAGCGAGCGTGTTTCTCAGCTTTGAGCCCGGAGACTCCTGCCATAGCCGGACGAAGAGAAAGGGTGCGGCCACGAGCGCTATCTGTTTTGTAGCTCCGGCGAACCCGATCATTAGTAGACTGAGGTTTCGGTTTCTATACCATAGGATTGCGCCTCCTACGAGGAAAAATGCCCAGACACTGTCGGTCCAGCTTGCTGCTACCAGAGCTGGAAAGAACACGAAGGGGGCAAGACTGAGCGCTTTCTGGCGGGATGGAACGAGCCCAAAGATCAGAAGAACCGATAGAAGGTGGAAGACGAATACTCCATCACGTAGGTCGTGAAGTCCGGCGGCGTAGAGGGGGAGGAGGGTGAGGAAGTTCAGTGCTGGGTAGTTGAGATGAAACTCGAACGAGCCGTCTACCTTGGGGGTATAGAACGAGGGGGGAAAGCTGAACTGGTCTAGAAAGGGCTTGATGGAGTAGCTGTACGGGTTTTGAAACGCTAGAACTTTCAAGACTCCCATGTAGGAGCCTACGATGCTGTCGGTCATGTAGGTAAGTAGAAGTATTCTAGTTAGGAAGAGATAGAGGACAAAGGTCGCCGTAAGATGTCCGGCGAGCGAGAGGCTGTTTGAGCGTGACAGCGACAAACCCGTCTTTCTCGAATTGAGCAAGTTGAAACTTCCGAAGAGGAGCAACGGAATCGCGAGAACAGCGAATGGACCAAAAAATAGAACGATTAGGAACCCAACGGCTACCAAGAAGACTCCCGAGATGAAGAGCCCTATCCTCGGCCCCTTTCCCGCGAGGGCGGCCGGATCCTGACCTAGACCGAGGAATCGGCCTCCAAGAATTCTCAAATGAGTAGAAATGCGACTCACAGGAAAAATCATCGTTCAGACCCTACAATTTCTCGAAACTCAAGAGTAACACTAATTCGGCAAAATGACCTCTTAAGAGTTAGGTGAGAAGGCAGAACACCTCGCTTAGACTCCCTTAAGAGTGCTCGCAATCTTCTTTCTAACCGCCGAACCTCTCCAGCCTCTATTTTATTCTGGTGTTCCAAGAACGAAGCGAGACGTGCACAAGGCAGATCGGTAAAGTATCTCGCAAGGACAGTCTCTCACAGGTACCTTGACCAGAATTTCTCGACAATAAATCCGAGCCCTGTCGACAAGTGTTCCGACACTAACCATTAGTATTCCATTAGTATTCCGAGCTAAATGTGCGGTTGCCATTGACTCGCGGAAACGGGGCGGGGTAAGTTTTGTTTCTTCTTGGACACAGCTGCTTGAGCTATCTCTTCTCCAAGCCCACAGGCAGAAAGGTCAACGTCAACCTCCCAGCATATTTGGCTCTTCTGGCGGGGGTTCTTCCGGACTTTGATATTTACTTCAAGCCGTTGATCCAGCACCACACTTACACTCACTCGCTAATTATTCTCTTGCCAATCTGCGCGGTTCTCATCATTCGATTCAAGGGCTTGGGACTGGCGTTTTCCGCGGGAATTCTCTCTCACCTTGTAGCAGACTCAATCGTTGGAACAATTCCACCTCTGTATCCACTATCTGACTTCCAGCTAGGAATAAGCCTAGGGCTACCTAGTCCTGCGGATACGGCTCTCGAGGTCGGCGCTCTCGCGCTCGTTCTAGTCATAGCGTATCTTAACGGAGACTACAAACTTGTAGCCGAGTCTCATCGAGAAGGCGTCTATCTTGCAATCCCGCTGGTTTCCATCGCTACATTGACCCTGCTGTTTGCGGGCGACAACAACGTTCCGCTTGCAGATTTCGCGTTTTCAAGGAAAGCTCTAACTCTGATAACCCTTGGCCATGCAGTTCTAGCTGGGATCCTTGGTCTAGCAGTCGTTCAAGGTGTCCGAGCTGTCATGATCGACAAATGGCGACCAGGCCAAGCCCCGACAGGCCAGTCTAACGAACAACAATCGCATGGATCTCCTCTGCCGAGTAACACCTCGCCTTAATTCCAGCTGACAAGACTTCTCAGGTGAGACTGTTCTGGAGGTCTCAAAGATAGACTACCTAACCTGGTGGAATTTCCCGAAGAAAGCTTGGCTCATTATCATTGTAGAGCTGGGGATAATCGCATCTCTATCAGGATGGCTCTACGCAACCTATCTAAACAATGTCTACTTCCAGACATACGTAGACAGTCTCTCCCCGGTATTAGTCCCGATTCTCAGCGTCGCCTTCGGAATCTCCTCAGCGTCAATAGCCACCTACCTCTACTTGGGAATGAAACGAATCCGGACTTCCCAAGAGTCGGAAGCACCGGTCAAGAGGAGGGCTCAGTCGCGGAGGGCATTAAAGCGAACTCCGCAACCTTCAACCTCACCGCCCAAGGTTGCTGATCTTCCCCCAACCACTTCAGCCAAACTCAGGCCGGTAGCTCCGCCCCATGGTCATCTCCAAACCGAGAAGCCCCCTCGGAAAGAGCAAGAGGATCATAGCTCAAAGCCAGAAAGCAAGAAATAGCCTAGCCCGCCCATGAGACTTCTGTACCCCATCAGCTCGTCACTCAACGGATCGGCCAATCTATCTGATTACGGGCAATCTGGCAAAGTTGTGGACCGCCACCTCTGGGTGAGACTGCCGCATACTTGGGGTGACTCTTCCGTCAGCCGACCCCTGGAGTCGGACGACCAGTCGAGATTGGAGCAAAACCTTTTTGTGACGTTTAGCCTCGCGCCGGTTCAAATGAAGCTGTCTCCCGTCCCAACGTCAGTGCCTACATCAAAGAAAAGAAGAGTCGGGATTGGTGCATCTCGGAGAGTCTTTACTTGGCGGTCACTTGTGATAGATGCTGAGGTCCGGATCCTTCAATCTTTGGGCCTGCGTCGTGAAGGCCAGAAGACATGACCTCAATCGCCTCAGTAGGTCTGAACGAGACCGAGATTCTGCCAACGAAACCAGGCCCCAACGTCGTCATATGCATCCCAGCGTTCAATGAAGAAGGGACGATCGGGAGAATTGTTTCACGTTCCAAGGAATTCTGTTCCCATGTCGTCGTGTGCGACGATGGTTCGATTGACAAGACGTCTCTCGAGGCGACTAAGAGTGGTGCCATCGTGGCGTCTCACATTAGGAACCGGGGAAAAGGGGCGGCTCTCAAGACATTGTTACAAGAAGCTTCAGAATTTGATCCCGACGTTATCGTGACCTTGGACGGAGACGGGCAACACGACCCGTCTGACGTTCCATTACTGGTCGCGCCAGTAATGGAGGGGACCGCAGACGTTGTGATAGGTTGCAGGTTCAATGGGAGAAACCGTATTCCGTTCTACCGGGAGATTGGGAATTCTCTTCTAAGCTTGATGACGAACTGGAGCGCCGGAACCAGAGTTCGGGACACCCAGAGCGGATTTAGGGCATATTCCTCGAAAGTTATTCCCAGCATTTCGATAATAGAGAACGGAATGGGAGTGGATTCTGAGATACTCATCAATTTGGCTAGACAGGGTTTCAGGATCAAAGAACGAAACGTGGCCGTTACATATGGTGGGGACACTTCCACCCTGAATCCTGCGAGTCATATTATGCGGGTAATATGGTCAATTGCCCGGGCAAAGTATCGCAGTCTAGGGAGAGTCTCTACAATCGGTTGGTCGGTCGCATCGGGAACGCTGATAGCGGTCTTTGTGCTTCTCTGGATAATAGGAATGCCCATCTCATTGTTTGGACTCGGCGCCTCCTCTATCGCGCTTAGTACGGGTATTCTGGCCGTGGCACTGAGCCCAAGAAGCAGACTGATCCGATGGCTCAGAAAAAGCAAGATTGCCCGACCTTAAGTCAGGGAAACTGATTCGTGTCGGACTACATCCTAACAATTCCTTCGATAATCATTCTCTTCTTCCTCCCCGGTCTCGGTTTTGCTTACGTCTTCCGCCTTAGATTTGCGAATCTTGCGGAGACCATATTCTACGCAATTTCGCTCAGCTTTGCATTGGTTCTCGCCATTGGGTTTGCGTTAGGTACTACTATTGGCATAAACACGGTTACGGTTCTTGCCGCTTACATTCTTGTTGGCACTATCGCGGCCATTTCAATAATTCGTAAGATGTTGACCTCTGCTTCTAAGCAGAGAAGTTTTTCGCAAACTCTCTTAGACTTTGCGAGGAAAGCGCCCTTCAAGTTCCTGTTCTGCGTTTCGATAGCTATTGCGATCACGGTGTTCAATTGGTATTCCGCGATTGGAACTCACGCAATAGACATGGGTGAACACGTCTTTTGGGCAAAGACCATCATCGCTTCGGGCAGGCTACCCAACTACCTCTCCGTGGAGCCTCTAGACCAGGCGGTCAAATTCACTTATGGTGCCCATCTAATGATGGCCCAATTCTTCGTTCTAGCAGGGATCCCTATAGAAGAGTACTCGTGGATACCGACGTTGATTGGCTCTATCGGAATATGGGTGGGAATATTTCTCTTCGCCCATAGAGTCACCGGATCGAAATGGGTAGCAGTCTTGGCTTTGATATTGTATGGGAGTGCCTATCAGCCAGGTGGATATATTGAAAGAGGCAACCTCCCCGACATCGCAGGGTATCTCCTTGTTACATCGACCCTCTATTCTATTCTTCGAGTACGAAACTCGTCGTCCTTTTCCTTTGCGCTGGGTCTCACAACCGTATCGGTCATTGCGTATCATCAGTTGGCAACAGTCATTCTCCCAACGGTAGTCATGTTCGTGATTGTGTTTTCCTACCTTCGATCTCGCTCAGAACTAGTTGATACTCTGCGATCCATATTTGCGGGTCGTGCTCGCCTCATCTTCTGGGCCGTAATGGTGTTGGTAGCACTCGTTTATGCAGGAACATCTACTTACTTCACCGCCAGCGCGGGCTCCCAGCTTTTGACCGGAAACTGGAGGCCTTACGTTCCCGCATTTTACGATGACCCGGTTATTCCCGGCGTTACCCTTGGATTGCTTGGAATGGCTGGTCTACTTGTGATCCTGCCTCGTAGAAAGTTCATCTTCATGCTTCTGCTCGGCTGGACGACGGCCCTGATTTTCCTAGCGAACGCCCTTGTAATTGGTATTCCCATACCCGACCCTGGACGATATCTTTGGAGGTTGACGGAGCCCTTCTCGATTCTTGGAGCCGTTTTCGCATGTTTTGTCGTGAACGCAATGCGTGCTTTCCACGAAACAGCTAGACCACAAAGGCTTGAGTGGGTCCGCCGCAATAGAGTTCGATTGGGTGTGTCGTTTTTGCTAGTTGCAATCATTGCGGTTCAGATTGTAGGGCTAGTGGCACCAGCTCTTGAAGGGACACGGGATGCGTTTTCGTTGCCGCCTCGCTATCACCAAGCTGAGGTTTTCTATCAAGACGACAAACAAATCGGGTTGTGGCTCGCAACCAACGCCCCAGCCACCGCAGTTATTGCAAATGACGTAGATTTAGACCAAACCGCTACGTGGATACAGGTCTATTCGATGAAACTTCACTTCATTTATCGCGTGGACTTCGCGGCCACCGTCGCCCCCGAAAACTACATCCAAATCTACAATGACATGGGAGCACTGTACATGAATCCAAGTGATTGGAGAGTGCCCTTTATCATTCGGCAGTACAACCTTACTTATGCGGTTGCGCACACCATTCAGATTCCGCTCTTTTCGTCGAGCCCTTGTTTCGGCCCAGCCCCAATATTCCGGTCAGGCACCAGCGCCATATTTGCATCGAAACCTTGTTGAGTGCACATCAAGTGGTCGTAACTTGCGAACTTACAAATATCGACGGATGGGAATACTCTCGGCTGTTGTTTCGTGACAAGTCGAGAGATTGGTCCGGCAATTACTCTTTGACCCGGAGTGCTTTCTCGACTGCTAAAAACCACGCTCCAGCGTGGTTCATCATGTACAGACGAAAGTTGGAGAATTCTTGGCAAAAGTAAGATCGATTGGGATACTTGGAACGCGAGGGATACCAGCCCGCTATGGAGGGTTTGAAACTGCCGCCGAAACAATAGCGGTAGGTCTTAGGAGGGCGGGATTCAGAGTCGTGGCTGCGTGTGAAACTGACAGCTTCTCCCGCATGCGCCCCGATAATTATCAAGGAATTGAGCTAGTCTATTTCTCAGTAAGAAACTCGCTTCGTCCTCTTTCTGAGATTTTCTATGACGTTCGTTCCTTACTAGCGGTTGGAACGAGAGTGGATGCCATCTACATGCTCGGGTACGGGGCCGGTTTCTTCTTCTGGATCGCAAGATTCCTGCGGAAGACCTTAGTGGTCAATTCCGACGGGATGGAGTGGAAGCGGCCTAAGTTCGGTCGAATCTCGCGTTTCCTCCTTAGACTGAGTGAGCGATTTGGCCTTTCCGCTGCCAATGTGATTGTCGCCGATTCTAGGTGCGTTGCCCAATACGTCGAGCGAACTTATGGCAAGACTCCAGTCTTCCTTGCGTATGGAACAGAACCGATTTCCCATCCGCCTCCATGGGACCCGAGCCTTCTGGAGAAGTGGCAACCGAGTCTCTCCTCTCTGTTGAGACCAGACAACTACTACCTCGTCCTTGCCAGGATGGAACCTGACAACAATATCGACAAGATTATCCGAGGCTTCGCGTTAAGCCGGACAACTCGAAAGCTTCTCCTGGTCGGCCCTTGCATATCGCCTGAATATCTCTCACGCCTGAAAGAACTGGTAGGGAGAGACGACAGAGTTGTTCTCGCGGGCGCGGTCTATGATTCAACGATCAAGACTATGCTTCGATGGCATTGTGCGGCCTATCTTCACGGACACATGGTAGGAGGCACAAATCCATCTCTTCTGGAAGCACTCAGCGCCGGCAACGTTGTAATCGGAACTGATATTGAGTTCAACAGAGAGGTGATTGGAAACGGCGGGGAGCTACCCGCATTCTATTTTCATCCCGAACCGGCTTCAATAGCCAAAGCGATTGACACCGCCGACCCAGAGCTGATAACTCTTCGGGCGAAGGCTCGCCTGGGGGGTCCGGCCCGTATAAGGGAAGCGTACAACTGGGTGGACATTATTCGTGGATATGAATCACTATTCAATACACTTGATTGACGCCCGTGTCGGGCGAATGCTCGGGGAAGGGGACGTCCCGAATTCGCGAGGGAAAGGATCAGATCGCAGCCCGCGGTTGACTTAGAATTGCCATTTTCACACCTATTACCACAAGCCAGACTCCCTCAAAGGCCGTGAGGACTAACCATGGTAGCATGAATTCCAGCGCGAGAGACAAGACAGTAACGAGAGCGAAGAGACCTAGTAGAAGGGTCAGTATCTTGAATTGGCTGAGTCCACCACTCATAGCCTGGCTCCAAAGAACGAGAGAGACACCGAGGAGGAGAGATGCAACTGACGCAATGGCAATAGCAAGAACGTTGAATGCGCTAACTTGGAACTCGATTGCTCTTAGAAGGTCTTGATCAGCAACAGAGGCGTAGGCTGCCGCCAAATCAGGCAGAGTTGTAGCATAGATAATCATCGAAATGGAGGTCATGGCAGACGAAACGATCGCGATGACTGCTCCAGATAGGGAAGACCCTGGGTGTCGGGAGTGTAATATTCGATAGAGCCCGAGGAAAGTCGTTATCGTCAAGATTGCAACGATCGCCAACGCCCAAAACACAAATCTGAATATTGACTGACTTTGAAAACTTGCCAGGTTCCTGAGAAGGTTCGCCGCTGGATCGAACTGGAGAGGAACAACGAAAGGATACAGGGCGACGACTATGAGCATGGCGAGACCCGCAACGGCACCGCTCATGCCGCCAGCCGCGGTGAGCCTCGATCGATCTTGAAATCCTTCTGTCAAGACTATGCCTCGTTAATTACGAGAGACGAAAAGCAGCTGTTTGGCCGGGTATGGTTTCAATTTCACGCTCAAGGTCGGCTCGATCCGTGCCCGACTCCATCACCGAATACTTGTTTATGCTTTGCTAGACAACATGAGGCAGGATTTTGCCTTTTGGCATGGTATACTCAAAACTTATCAGAAACTCTATGGATAGTGTCAGTCATAGGACCCCCTGTGAGCGCCTTTACTACCAAAAGGCATTTTCCTGATGCGCTGAGTCCGAGGAGCTACTGGAGGATGACATGGGTAGGTGTGCGGGTAATGCTCGTTGTTGTCTCATTGCTCGCATGGCCTATTCCGTTCCTTAGGGCCGCATCTTCCTACCAACCACATGCACCCATACTCATTTCTGGCAACAGCGGTTTCACGGCGGCTAACGGGGTGACAAGCGGTTCGGGAACCACTTCTGCCCCCTACGTCATTGACGGTTGGGAGATCAACTCTACGACCGCAAATGGAATAGAGATTCAAAACTCCAACGCCTATTTTATCATACGCAGCGTCTACATCCACGCCGTTCAATACAGCCACTATGGCATCGTCTTGACCAATATTGCTAATGGTAGAGTTGAGAATTCCAAATGCTCTTTCGGCTACTCAGGCATTGCTATTAGCTCGTCCAGCAATATTACTATGTTGAATAATCAAATATTCGGCAATTCCATCGGCGCCAACTTTGGATCCGCCGGCGGACTCGGCATCGGCTTTTCTAAGAACATAGTCCTTAGGAACAACAACATTTCAAACAACTGGAGGAACGAACTCGTCATCGGGTCCTCTAATAACATCACCATCACGGGCAACATCCTCTCCGGCAGCGCTGGCATTGCCAGTCTTACCATGCAAATCTACAGCTCAGCGGATCTCACAATCGTCAACAACACGATTTCTCACAGCGAGCATTTTGGATTCTTGCTTGACTCTTCCAATAGGACGCTTGTGTATCATAACAGGTTCATCAACAACTACCCAAACGCTCAACAAGTAGGTGGGACAAACGACACGTGGGACAATGGGTACCCGTCAGGGGGGAACTATTGGGCAGATTACAAGTACTATTTCCAGGCGCAGGACAACTGTAGTGGTCCAGGCCAGAATGTTTGTACCGGTCCGGACGGTATCGGTGACATTCCTTACGTCTTGCAGACAGGCCAAAAGGACCGCTATCCGTTGGTCGTCCACGATATTGTTGTAACCAGCGTCGAGACATCGCCATCCGTGATTCAGGGAGAGACAACCTCGATCGACGTTACAATTCAGAACTTGGGAAACGTGGTGGAGAGAAGTTTCACCGTCACACTTTCATTTAACAATACGCTAATCGCGTCTCAAACCGTCACGGGATTTTGCGGATGCGCTACTCCATATGATCGCGTGTTGAGTTTTTCCTGGAGTACCGGAGTACTTCTCGATAAGGGAGTCCAGCCCGGCAAATACGTTCTCACAGCAACCGCAAGTGATCTTCCTCTCGACGCGAACCCGTCTGACAACACGAAGTCCAGAAATCCGGTTGAAGTAATCAGTTTCCCCTCTACCCCGTTGGTATCTCTAGATAGTGTGGGGCCAATTCTGACGTGGGGCTCGGCGATCATCTCTGTAGCCACGACTGGAGTCGCGGTCTTCTCCGTATTTCGAACTCATTTCCGAGCCAAGAAGAAGGCACTCGACTAGACTAAAGGGTTCCCATCAAGGAAATCGGGCCTCTGTTTTCAGGTCGTCGCTAGGGTTTCTGGAAATCGACCAAGATAGGCAGGGCAGTTCAATCCTCTCGCTGCTGATCATGGATTATCTCCGCGACTGTCGGAAACTAGCTAGAAATGTATAAACTTCTACTGATTCAACCCGAATGATCGGGAGAGCGCAGGAATGGAAACAAGGACAGCACTTGTGACAGGGGGAGCTGGGTTCATGGGATCCTGGCTGGTTGACGAGCTTCTCAAGAGAGGGCATCAAGTAGTGAGTGCTGACAATCTTCTTGGTGGAAGCGAAAGAAATGTCAACAGAGATTGCAAGTTCGTCAAGGCGGATATGAGAATCAGGGACCGAGTCAGCGAAGTTGTAAAAGGGGTCGACGTGATTTTTCACCTTGCTGCATATGCCGCTGAAGGACAGTCGTTCTTCTCGCCTGTGGCAATAAACGAGATCAATATTGTCCCGATGAACAACCTTCTGGTGGAGGCTATCAATAACGGGGTTGAAAGTTTCGTCTTTACCTCGTCCATGGCAGTTTATGGCGCGCAGAAACCGCCGTTCCGGGAGGACCTTCCTCGAGAGCCTGAGGACCCTTACGGAGCTGCAAAGGCCTACTGCGAGACGATGTTGGAGATTTTCGCACGAACGTATGGATTGCATTACACGATTCTACGCCCCCACAATGTGTATGGTCCACGACAAAATACCGCTGACCCATACCGGAACGTTCTAGGTATTTGGATAAACAGAATCCTAAGGAACAAACCTCCACTAATATACGGTAGGGGAAACCAGACCCGAGCGTTCTCTTATGTCGAGGACGTTACCCCAGCCATCGCAAACGCTGCTTTCCATGAAAAAGCGAACGGGCAGATCATCAATGTTGGAAGTGACGAGGTCACGTCGATCAACGACGCCTGTCAAGGGCTCTTGGATATCATGGGTTCTGGATTGAGGCCTACGTACGAGGACGCCCGTCCTGGTGAGGTCAACCAGGCATATTGTACTGTTCGTAAGTCTATGGATGTGTTAGACTATAAGACCACCCACACTTTGAAGCAGGGACTTTCTAAGATGGTCAAGTGGGCTAGAGATCTCGGACCCCAAGAGCCTTCCTACACGCTGCCTTTGGAAATCACTAGAAAAGCGCCAAGAGTATGGGTCGACAAGCTGATGTGAGATCTATGCGGTCTTCGAAATCTGAAAGGCATGCGATTGAACTTGTTCAACGGGCATCTTATTTTCGGAGGCCCATCTGTAGGATACGGCCTGCGCTTCCATGAACAAGTCAGGCGAGCCAACGTCAAGTCGGACGGAATCGGAGTCAACAAGTATTCCATAGACCGCTAGGCCAAGGTCTACCATTCCCTGAATGCCGTCTGTCAACTGGAGTTCCCCACCATACCCGGGCTTTGTCTCTTTCAAAACATCGAAGATTCTTGGCTGAAATACATAGCCCGGCATTATTGCCAGATTTGACGCTGGCGATTGAGGCTTCTCTATCAGGCGTTTCACATGAACCAACCCATTCGTTCCACCCGTGGCCTCAACCACTCCGTAGCTTTTGGGATCTTTCACCTCTTGGACAAGAAATACGGCATCAGGATGGAGCGAGTTGGCAGCATCCAACAGGCGTTTCAGGTGGTCGCGGCTCTTTGAGACGAAGAAGTTGTCGCCGGCGTGTATGAGGAAGCTTTCACCTCGAACAAACTCCTCCGTCCTCATGACAGCTTCCCCGAAGCCCTTGGGCTCAGGCTGGTTCACCCATACAATTTTGGAGCGTTTTACCATTTCATAGAAGGCCTCTAGTTCCTTCGCCAGTCCATTCTTTCCTCTCTTGTCGAGAATAGACAGGTAGGAAAAGTCCGGAGTAAAGTGTTCTCGAATCGTTCGCTGTCCTCGCCCGACAACAAAACAAAAGTCCCGTATACCCGTGTTATATAGATCTTCGAAGACCAGCTGTACGATCGGTTTCATGCAAACGCTACCATCTCTGCATTTAGCAAAAACCGGAAGCATCTCCTTCGGTTGAGCCTTTGTGACCGATAATAGACGTGTTCCCAGTCCAGCCGCTGTGATGACGCCTTTCTTTATCAAAGTGCGATTTAGGGCCTTGGGGTAATCAACGAGGAAACGACTTATAATGAATACTATGGACTTCGAGTGTAGAAAGCGAAAAACCCCCCTTACACCGCATCCTTTCTAGGCCTCGACGGAGGTGGAGAATCACTGTGCGGCTACTTTCGCCTCCTGAGGTTGCGAAGCGGCAGGTAACGACGTTGACGCCTATTGTCAGGCACGATCGAGAATCCGGGATTCAAACCGTTCCGTTTGTCGAGAACAATTCGAGGCGGAGTGAGAGATGGCAAGTTCGGCTCGCGGCATGTAAGATAATATCACGCTTTGACAAGGCGTCTCATAGATGATCTCTCACAGATTGTAAGTCATCCTTCGGAAAATGTGGAGGTATGATTCAGACAACTTAACGTACGACTGGAGTCTCTCAGCGGGTAAATCCCGCGTTGACTCATTCTACTTGGATTGACCTTGTGGGTCTTTTCTCGTCGCTCTTCGTGAACCTGACTTCTAGTACTCCGTTCTTGTAAGTGGCTTTGGCCGTTCTTGGATCAACGAGATGTGGCAGTTCCATTTCTTTGAAGTAACGTCTCTTCGCTGCTTCTACTGCTATCTTCAAGGCTCTGTCTGTGGATTCTAGCTTGATATCGTCCTTCTCCACCCCTGGCAGTTCTGTCACAACAACCACTTCGTTTCCCTCTTGCAAGACATCTACTAGTGGCTCCCTCTCCTCTTTCACAAGAGGACCTCGAGAACTCGGCTCCACGTTCCCAAACTCTCGAATTACCGGTTTCCCATCTTCTCCGACGGACATTGAGAACCCGTAGACGAAAGGTTGTGGCCCCTCGCTCGCCTTCGGCATCTCTATTGCCTTACGCATCATCTCGTCCATCAACCGGTCCATGCGGTCCATCTCTTCGAAGATGTCAAACCACCACCCTGACCGGCGGGTGCGTTTCTTTCTGGTTGAGTCTCTGCTGTGAGCCATGGTAGACTAGTCGAGAATATTCCGGGAACTATATTGGATTTTGTGCTACCAAGGAAAGGCCGTCTAGATCATTCGCTTGACGAGACGGTTGATGTCCTCGCCCCTGTAGCCAAGCTCTCCCCCATCAGTTGCGGCCCGTCTCGTGCTTCGTTTGAAGCCGCCTCTTGGCGGGTGAAGTCTGAATCTTGGTTTCACACCGGCAAGCCAGAGTTCCTTGACGCCTATCTCTCCAGCGACAACCGACTTGGCAAGGTCTGCAATGCTCTCTTTCATGAAGAAGACTTTCGCGAATTCATCGTCAAATTCCTTGTTCCCTTCTCTCTCTGCTCTCTTCCGCAACAGCCCTTCCAAAACCTCTGGGTTAACCTGGCCCCAAGCCACCAGGTTCTTCGCAGCCCGCAACATGCCCATGGTCGAAGGGCTGTTTTCCAGGAGCCGGGCACGGAAGGTGCTTTCCATCTTCAAAGTCTCCATGGTTTTCCTAATGTCGGGGTTATCGGTCGCCGTTCCGCGGATGCGCACCGCAAGGATAACAGGTTGCTTAGCAGCTTCTGGCAATCTTACGCCACCCAGTCCTGCTGCGTAACTACGTTGTAGGTCTGCACCAAGGCATCGAATACCGCTAACGCGGAAGAGGTAAGAGTCGATGTGGAGCCGTAGGTCCGCGTCCAGCAGTCTTTGACTCCTGCCAGCCTCAAGACCTGCTTCGGTATCTCCCCTGCCACGAGTCCGAGTCCTCTAGGGCTTGGGAGAACGTGCACTCTTACGCTTCCACATTTGCCGACAACGCTGAATGGTACAGTGTGGGCTCTTCCACAACGGCATTCCCAGCTTCCACATCCCCGTCGCACGGGGACAACGTTCAGCTTCGCCTGTATCGTCCCCTTGTCGATAGCAGTGCGGACCTGTCGTGCTTTTCCTTCCCCAACACCAATATAACCGTCCCCGTTTCCGACGGCGACTATGGCTCTGAATCTTGACCTTTCACCGGCATCAGTCTGTTTCTGGACGAAACCAATCCCTAGTACCTCTTGCTGGATGTTCGGCAGGAGCGTGTCAACTATCTCTGGTTCTTTGATCCTCATTCCTTGAGTAAAGATTTCTTCCATTGAGACGATCTCGCCGGCCTGGACTAGCTTTCCAAGCTTGGTCTTCGGGACCCACCCTACCTCTTGACCTGGTCTCCCACCGCCTCCTTGGTATGGCCTCTGGCTCATGCTTTCGCCTCAAGGGGTGCGGACTGAATCTGTTGTCGGACCTGCTCGAAATGGGTGGAGAGTTCTTCAGGCTTCAGCCCGCGTTTCAAATATCCGCTGAACGTTTTCCGGTAAACCTCTGTTTCACCAGAGAGTTTCTTTGCATACTCGGAGATGTGAGCTCCGCCAATCCGACCCTTGTCGGGGATTGGACCGTCGGAGTGCGGGACCTCAAGCCCAGCGTCCGAGAGACCCTTCAAGACGGCAAACAACTTGGAGCCCTTGGTTGATGATTTCAGGCCGATATCAAGCACGGCCTCTTTGACCCCTTTCGCTAGAGCGCGACGCGCGGCCAAAGTCCCCGTTAAGTAGGCTGAGGGAATGTTTCCTGCGGCTCCCTTCCATCCCATCTTTGCAAGCTCCTTGGATGATGCTGATGCTCGCACGATGTCACCGCGAAGCTCAGCGTCAGTAATCTGGACGTAAACATACTTGTTGGTGACCCGAACAACCGCTCGCGGTTTTCCTGATCGCACGAGGGCTCGGCGAAGCTTGTAGTCCGTTCTACCTTCTCGTCTGCGCCTGAATGGAACTGAGTATCGTGGACCGTCGGCCATCGTCTAGCGCTTCCTCTGGAGCTGGTGGGCCTTTACATACTCATCGATGTGGGAACGGCTTCGGAACGCCCCTCCTTTCGACATGCCCAATAGAAGCTTGTAGCTGGCGGGTGCCAATTGTTTCCTGTCTCTCAGGAACCGGAGGTGTCGTCGGATTGCTCTGATCTTCAAGACCCAGGCTTCCTTGCCTGGCTTTTGTCCGCCTTTTCGGCTGCCGGCTTTCTTTCGTCGGGCTGACTTTAATCGGTGGCGGCCTCTGCTGACTCCTTTCTTCTGGAGCAATCGAATCCTGCCGCTAGCGATCAGCGAGTTGATTTCCTGACGTGTAATCGCGGACTCAACCCTGGTTGTTTCTTCGGGGTCTATCCAGATTCTGCTCTCACCGGAGCCGAGAAGGCTGGCTGCGAGGCGTCTCTGGTTTTTCAGGCTCACTTGTCGTCTCTCTCCTCGTCAGCGTCGTCTTTGGCCGATTCCTCCATCGTTTCCGGTTCACTGTTTTCTCCTGTTGCATCCGCCGCCTCAACGTTTGCCGATGAACCTTGGGTTGCTTCTGACTCTGGAGCCTCTGAGATGGTGGGCTCCTCGGCCGTGACTGGTTTCTCCTCTTCCTTGCCTGGATTGGCAATGTGGAAGTTTCGCTGGCGCAGCTCAGCTAGCAACGGTAGTCTCTTTCTTTCTCCGACCCGGGCGGAGATTCTGACGATGTGGATCTTAGGGTCCAGTCCTTCAAGCTCTGACAACCTATGGACTAGACGTTCCCGTAAGCCTCGCGGGTGCAGGCCTCTCGTTGCTGCTGTTGTCCCGTATCCGACCTTGACCTTTGCAGGCCAACCTGCTTCTTCCTTTCTTATCTTGCTCGTTACGCCGCGGGCTCGTCGCCACGCGGGCTTTACCCGTTTGTATCGCCAGCTTTCCTGGCGGTTGAACGCGGGCTTGTTATTGTTCGGCATTCTACTTCACTTTCGCCGGTCCTGCGGGCGTCTCGAGACTAGTCTTTGTGTCGATGTAGATGCCATCGAGGAAGACGCGGAGATCTTTCTTCTTGATCTTTGTAGAGTTCTGGATGTTGGCGGCGGTCTGGCTTACAGCTTTGATGTCTATTCCCTCGACAGTGATATCGTCTCCCTTGACAGCGACCTTCACCCCGTCAAGTATCTGGGCGGATCTCGGAGTCTTCTCGCCAGTAAAATTCTCGACCTTGAGCACCCTTGCTTTCTCGTCGACCTTCACGGTGACCGGGAAGTGAGCGTATACAGTTCTGAGATTGTACCTGTAGCCCTTCGTTACGCCTCTAATCATGTTTCGGATATGGGCTGCCGCTGTTCCCAGCATTCCAATCTCTCGCTTGCGGGGCCAGGTGACTGAGACCTGGACTTCTCGACCGGTCTGAGTAATCGTTACAGGTAGGTGAGATAGATCTTCTTGGAGCGTTCCGAGGGGGCCTTTGACCTTCACGGTTTTCCCGTCAACTCCCACGGTGACCCCGTCGGGAACCTGAATCGTGCGTTGAAGAGTTTCGAAACGCGCCATGCTGTCCACCTAGTAAACGTAGCCTAGGAGCAGGCCGCCCGATGCCATCTCTCTTGCTTCCTTGTGTGCGACAACGCCCTTAGGCGTTGTTACTATGAGTATTCCGACATCTCTGGAGGGAAGGTACCGTTTGCCCCATTTCTCGAATTCTGGTACGGTTGAGGAGAATCTTGGCCGGACGCTGCCGCAGTTGTTGACTCTGCCTAGGAGTTGGATCTTGAACTTTCCGCCGCGGCCGTCGTCTACGAACTCGAACTCGCCTACGTAGCCGTATTTCTGCATCACTCGAAGAACCTGTCCCATAAGCTTCGAGGCTGGGTAGACGATGCAGTCGTGTTTGTGCCTCCGCTCGTTGTTCAGTATGGCTGAGAACATGTTTGAGATTGGTTCCATTGCGTGATCACATGTACTTTTTGAATCCGAGGCCTACGGCGACTTCCCTAAAGCACTGTCTGCAGAAGTTCAGCCCGTACTTTCTCACTATTGGGCCGTACTGCCCGCAGCGTTTGCATGGTCTAGCCCCTTTTCCATATTTTCGCACTTTTCTCGGTTTTATCTTGGCCATCTGGTTGTCAGCTTCCTACCTGGGTACGAAAGTTTTCCTGGATGAACTGGATCGCATCCTTTTTCGAGACATAATGATTCTTCCCGATCTTCGCGGGACGTATAGAACGACGTCTCAACCGATAACCCGGCCTTTCGAGAGTAACATGGACAGTAGCGCCAAAGATGCCGAGCTCTGGAACATACCTGGTACCGGGTATTTCGATGTGTTCCTTGATTCCAAACGAAAAATTACCATAGTCATCGAAACAGGAATCGTTCACCTTGTTCGAGACCGCGTCCAAGGCGCGGGTTAGGAATTGGCTGGCGTCTTCGCGCCGAAGTGTAACGACTGTAGCAATGGGTTCGCCTTTGCGGATTCCCCAGTCCTTGATCGCCTTCTTCGCAAGCTTCGTAGTAGGAGTCTTGTTGGTCAGCTGGTTGAGGACCTTCTTAGCTTTCTCCAATGGCTCACCTGATTTTCCGGTGGCAATGTTGATGGTCACTTTCTCGATCCTTATGTTCAACAGCGGATTTGTCTTGGCTACAGTCTCAGTTGTTTGCATTGCAATCACTTCTCCAACGTCACTAGTGGCGATTCAGTTCCGACAGGTATGACGTATTCGGCGGGGGTTTCAAAGCCCTCGGCGCCTGTTTCAATTCTCACAATTTTCCGGCGCGCATATGTTCCCGGGGTGATGGAGGTGATTTTTCCGTAGTATCCTTGGTTTCGTCCGTCGATGACGAGTCCGAGAGCACCGACCTGGAAGGGAACGTACTTTACAATTTTTTGTGCTGGGAAGCTCAACTGGATTGCGCCTCCTACTGCGAGTTCTTCGCCCGGTCTTGCGTCTTTTGCAGCGGTGAGCAAGGTTCTGCCATCGTGAAGACTGTACTGTAGCTTGCCGCCTGGCACGTTCTGTTTTCCAACTATCTTGCAGATCTTGTAGGCAGCCTCCCTGTCCTGTGCTGGCAAAAGTACGAGTCCTCTGTTCGGCTTGGGTAGTGCCCTGTAGACTTGTGGGACGCCTTCGATCTGGACGATATCCATCAGCCCAACCGGGAAGCGGCGATCACGTCGGACAACACCATCAACCTTGACCTTGCCTGCGTTTATGATCCTGATTGCCTCCTTGGCAATATTTGCAAGCCCCAGTGATTCACGGACGATTACGACTAGCGGTAGGCTTTTTTCGCGCGCGTGAGGTCCTGGTCTTGTCCGGGGTGCCCAGGTATACTCTTTCCGGTGTATTGGCCAGAAGCCTGGTGAAGGTTCTCGCTTTAGCTGTCTGGGGCCGAATTTTCTAGCCATCTCTCATTCCTCCCTGGCTTTTCCTCTCTCAGACAATAAACCGCTCCGCCACTTGTCTGAAAGGTTGAGGTTGGTTATCCGGACCTTCGTAACATGTATGGGCAGCTGGGACGAGACGCCGGCGGCTTTCTCTCGAGCCATTCCCTCGACGAAGATTCGACCATTAGAATAGTCTACGCGCTGGACTTTTCCTTCTAGCCCTGCGAAGTCTCCTCTCATCACCCGGACGCTGTCTCCGGTTCTTACAGGGAGACGTCGGACCTTGTGGTTCTTAGTGAGATCGTCCGAGAGCCGGGCCGCGAGCATACGTCGTCTACGATGTTGGGGTGCATTGAAGAACATCTTCCTTTGCTTGGACGGCTTGGAGGAAACCATTCTAGATCACCGTGCTCGCTAAGTTCGCCACCCTCGGCCATCGCTCAGCAGCCTCCTTCGCCACTGGTCCACGGATCTCCGTGCCTTTGAGCTCGCCTTCAGGGGTCATGATCACCGCGGCGTTGTCCTCGAAGCTTAGACGTGTTCCATCGGGTCTTCGAATGGCTCTGGCCTGTCTTACGACAACGGCGGGAAAGACTTGCTTCCGAAGGCTGGGCGAGCCTTTCATGACTGTTATCATGACCATGTCTCCAACGCAGGCCGCTGGGACACGTCGCAGTCGGCCGTGATAGCCGCGGACGTTGATGAGCTTCAATTCCTTAGCGCCAGTGTTGTCAGCGCATGTCATCCGAGAGCCGACCGGCAGACCCCGTGCGACTTTGGGCCGATATTCTATCATGCCTCGGGCGCTGACGGCTCGGGTCTTCGGCGCGGGCATTAGACTGCGCTTCCTGTCTTCTCAACGACAACAAAGGTGACCTCTTTGCTTAGAGGCCTGCACTCGGCGATCGTAACTCTGTCGCCTTCTGCAGCGGAGATGCATGGTGGGTTGTGCGCGAGAGTCTTGCTTCTCCGCCTCTCATACCTACTGTACTTTGTGTAGTAGTGCAGGTATGCTCGTTCGACTGAGACGGTTTTGGGAGATCGGGAGCCAGCTACTGTTCCCTCGAAAACCCTTCCTCTAACCGAGAGATGTCCGTGGAATGGGCAGAGGGGATCGTTGCATCCTGTCTTCGGTGGCTTTACGTCGAGACCCGTGTTTCGGACTACCATTTCCGCAGCCCCTTCTTCACTCTATCCTCCGGACGGAAACGTATGAGAGCCCCGTCGACTTCGACCTTTTCGATCGACAACTCTGCTTGAAAAGTTGTTTTTTGTTTCTGGACCTGTCTGAGTTTTCCGTTGGCTTCTATCGTGAACGTGTTCATGGTCTCGTCTCGGACTACTCCTTCCAAGCCTTGGATGGTAGGGTCTGTGGATCTTGATACCTTGACCCTGAGTCCGATCCATTCGTGAGCCGTAATATTCTGCGGTGTAATCATGGTCTACGCGGACTCCGGTGTTGGTTTCGTAGGTAGGTTGTCGGCTGTTAACAAGCGGGCGATTGTCTTGCGGAGCTCGCGTATTCGTGCCGGATTGTCCACTGTTCCACCCGACTTTACGGATGTTCGGATATTAGTCAGTTCTGCTCGCAGTTCTGTGACTTTCTTCCGTCGCTCTTCGGGGAGCATCTGGTTGAGCTCACGCTTTCTCAGAATCGCCAGTTTCCTCTTCCTCCTTGTCCTCTACCACAACCGTAACATCTCCAGCTGTAGTCTCTACCTCGACCACCTCCTCAGACGGGGCCAGTGGTTCAACTTCTTTCGCAGGGACGGCCGGTTGAGGCGTGGTCTCTGCGGGCGGGGTTAGCATGATCGGCTTGTCGATGTAGTCTATTTGTGGCGGTAGAATGCGGACGTTGATTCCGAAAAGGCCTTGCTTCAACTGAACATCAGCCACTGCGGTCTTCACGCTCTTCAACACGGGATCTCCGACTCGGGGAAGATAGCCGGCCTTGAATTTCTCGAATCGTGATCGTTCTGTTGTGAGTTTTCCGCGGATGGTAATCTCGACGCCGAGGGCTTGCGACTCCATCACTCTCTGAATGGCCCAGTATGCGGCTCGACGGAAGTGGACTCCTCTCTGGAGGGCCTGAGAAACCTGAGACGCAACAACCTTGGGATCTTGCTCCGGCACCTCGATGTTCGCAACAGAAAGCTGGGGATTTTCAATATGGAATTTTTCCTCCAACACCTTTGTTAGGTCTCTAATGCTCTGGCCTCTTCGGCCAATAACCATTCCTGGTTTCGCGGCGTAGATGACGACTCTCGTGCCCACGGGACTCTTTGTGAGCTCGACATGACTGTATCCAGCGCGTTTCAGCTCTAGCGCGAGGTGCTCATCAATTTCGAGGCGTCGAGAAACATCTTTGACAAAATACTTGGTAACCGACAAGGGTTATTCCAGCTCGTAGCCGACAAGTTCGATATGCGTCATAGTTCCCTGCAAAAGATCCGATCGACCGAAGGCTCTCGGATTCCGCTTTGGAATCTTGGTTCCGCGTTGCGCCGCGGCGTGAATTATCTTGAGCCTTTCCGTGTCGAGATTCCTATACTCGGCATTTGCTTCCAACTCTTCTAGGAGCTTGAAGAGTCTGCCGGCGGCTTTCTGCGGGAAACGGCCTGCGTAGAAATGCTCGTTCAGCTGTCGCCGATGTGGGACTTCTTTGTGAAACCGACGGTAGGCGACTGCCTGTTTCAATTCGATAACGCGTTCGAGAAGCCTCTTTGCGTCAGGGAGTTTCATTCCTCTGATTGTGCGACATAGCTCCACGGATGCTTTGGGGGATATTCGGAGTTCGCGGCCAGAACACTTTACAGTACGGTCTGGGTCCAAGCCCGTAACTGAGTATCCTCGTTCTGGCATTCGCTTTTCACCGGAAGCTTCGAGGAGCCCCAGTCCTTATGCTAAAAACCCTTTGGGGAACCATTGCGGGATAATACCCGTTTCTATGGCACGAATGGTGGTTCGACGATAATTCCGCTGGGTTACTATTGACGTGTTTGACAATTGATAGTGTCTAGCGTTCGAGGACGTGGGACCCGATATTTTCTGAGAGCTCAAGTGCCACCTCTTATGCTGTATGAGGTTGCCTACGGATCGAAATCCTTTCCAGATGGCTAGTTGTCTGGTGCGGATAATTGCAAGTCTGGGGTGTCAGGGTAGACCTAGAGGAGCCACGGTTTTCGATATCCGTCCTATCTCAGGGGGTCAGAGTGAAAAGTGGACCGTCACAGAAAGTCCCATGGTTGGATCCGTGATCAGGGCCGATTATGGATCATAACGAGGCTCCTTGCGTGCTTCGCTTCCGGGATAGAGATAATGGGAAATCGCCTATTATTAGCCCTGATATCGATTCTGGAAGCCGTCCCCTTAACTGCATAGCAAACCGTTCTTGACGACTCGTTAAAACGCCATGCGATCGAAGCATGGATTGTGCCCTGAATTGCTTGTCTCGCCCATAATCACTGCCAGACAGCAAATATTCTCCACGGGAGGGGGGGTCTTAGCGATTGACTCTCGCGACGCAAGAGTGGTTGAGGGGAACACTCCCCCCACCAAACCGCTCGCGCCTAAACAGGTGTACCGACATGATTCAAGAATAGCATTTAATCCGCTAAAACGATCGGTGGTGTAACCTGTGGATTGGCCGCAGGGTTACTGTAGGCTTATGGTAGCTTCTGACCGCCCTAGCCTTGGTCCATTATGGAAACTGCGATCGAAAGGGTCCATACTGGGATCCCAGGCCTGGACCACGTTCTCGAAGGCGGCTTCCCCAAAGGTGCCCGAGTCCTCCTAGCAGGAGGAGCGGGCTGTGGAAAGACAATATGCTGCGGACAATACCTCTACAAAGGAGCGACAAAGTTCGGCGAACCAGGAGTCTACGTCAGCACTGAGGAACCGCCGTCCGAGTTCAAGGCGAACATGCTGCGCTTCGGATGGGACTTCAAGAAGCTAGAAAACGAAAAGAAAATCGGCATGGTAGACGCGGTCTACCAGCGCGTCGAATCAGAAGTCACCGAACAAGAAAGCCTCCAGTCAATCCTCTACAACCTCCGCTCAAAACTATCAGAAGTCAAGATACTAGTCGAACAGCTAGGAGCAACAAGACTAGTCGTTGACTCGCTGCCAGGATTCGGCTTCCGAGTCACCGACCTGAACACTCTACGGGAGATCTTCCTCGAGGTCGGACTCCTCCTGAAAGACGTCGGATGCACCACACTGATGACCACGGAAATCGTCGAAGGCTCCGGACTGATCAGCCGATATGGTATCGAAGAATTTCTCGCAACTGGAGTCATGGTCTTGTCGCTCGTCAAACAGAGCTCGCCATTACGTAAGCTGTTCGTCAGGAAGATGCGTGGAACAAGCCACAGCCTAAACGACTACGCCTTCGCCATAGGACCCGACGGCATCGTCATCAAAGGCCCAGTCGGAGTTCGAAGTGTCAGCCACGGCAGGCGCCTCCACAGCAATAACGGGAGAAAGCGCCGAAGCCGGCGGTAGCACCAACGAAGAAGTCGTTGCAGGTAACGTCCCAGTATCCCAAGGGGCAGGGGTAGTGGAACAAGGAGTTCAAGTGGAGCAACCTGCCTCCGACCAAGCAGGATACCAAGAAGGGTACAGGGACCAGTACCCGAACGGACAGAACCAGCAGGGACAACAATAGGCGTAGAGATGGAAAATGGCGAATATTAGAAGCGGAATTGGAGCTTTCGACGAGTCGATCGGCGGCCTACCCTCAGGCAGCATAATCACATTTCTTGGCGAAGCAGATACCGGGATGACCACCTGTGCCGAACAGATACTCTATCAAGGCCTAAGGGAAGGCAGGCCAGCAGTCTACTTCACAACAGGACGCTCGTGGGAAGACGTTGTTGGCGAGATGGCAGTATTCGGCTGGAACCTTGACAGTTATTTCGAGAAGAGGAAGATGTGGTTCATCGACAGCTTTAGCATGAAAAGAGAGAAGGTCTCAGGCGAAGTCTCATGGGACATTGGCCCAGCCAACCTGCTGGCCAAGGAGTTTCCACGAGTCATCACGCCTCTTGGAACAACGACGATCGTGATTGACAGCCTGAGCGATATTATCCGTTCAGCGCCTTTTCCGGCGGTGGAGCAGACTCTGAAGATCTTGCAGAATCACGTCCGCTCTACTGGAGGACTTGCATTATTGCTGGCTTCTAAAGGGATTCACACTGAGCATATTGAGAATACTGTTCAGCACCTGAGTGATGGTGTCGTTGACTTGTCAACCGAACCCTTCGGGAGTGAGGATTATGCGAGAAAGATGCGAGTGTTGAAAATGCCAGGCGCACTTGGAGACATGAAAGTCTACGCGTATCGAGTGGGTCCAGCGGGAATAGAAATGGCAGCCCTCCACAGAGTGAGATAGAGCAATGATAATGACCTTACAATTCGAAGATATTGTCGGGCTCTTAGGTAACCCGACATTTCTCTGGTCGTTGCTTGCGGCAACCTGGGGTTTAATTAGCTACAGAATTATCCGCCGCAGGAGACACGGGCCGAAGACCGGTCCATCGCAAGCGTCGGGAGCCGTTAGCTTCAGCTTGACAAAACCCCGCCTCTCAGAAGAGGAAATCTTCCGGATCCTCACCACTACAGAAGTGAACATTCAGATTGTTAGGATATGCGAAACCCCGAAGAGCGCAAAGGAGGTCGCGAAGGCCCTCGGTGACGTCTACCCAGGACACAAGGAGAAAGGATTCCCAGCCGAGAAACTAGGCGAACACTTAGCCAATCTGGAGAGGCTAGGAGCAGTCAAGTTCAACGGCGAAAAATGGGCCGCCAGCGACGTCGGGGTTAAAATGGTCCGCAAATACTTCGGCTAGACCATCTTTTCAAGGCGGTTTGCAACCTACTCTTCGACGTGGCATTAAGGAAAGAGTCAAAGTGATCCCTTGAATTACAGCCTATCCCAATGGAACCCAGACGACCGTTTGACCCGTTACATCCAACACCGATTGAGCCAGTGCCGTCACCCCTCAGACCCTCGAGCCAATACATCCCGAGAAACGACGAAACCATTCGAATTCTAAAGGAAATACTTGACCGACTAACGGCGATTGAAACCAGACTCAAGGCAGTAGAAGAGGTTCTGAAGACGAGAAGATAGGCCGACGAAGATTGCATCCAGAAAACCTCCGACTCCGAGGCCCATGTAAGTGATCGAAATCGGTTATCTGATTTCAGCGCAAGAACAAGCAGGGGAATCGTAGGCTATTTCAGAACGGATCTCCAACAATTGAGCCTTTCGGACTGTGCTGCCCGAGCAATTACTCAGGTAATCCGGGGGAGTTGTGTTCGGTGGTTCCTTTATGGGTTCCCCCAATCCGGATTAGTCCAAGCAGCGGGCTCATAGGAACAAAGGTCTCGGCGCAAGGCTCGGGGATTCCTTCCTACCAAGTAGAAATGGGCTTTGAGGATGCGTTCCTGGGTATTGCAAGTTCTACAAACGGGACTTTCATCTTCATCTTTAACATTCCAGATGCGCAACCTGGACTTCATCTTGTAAAAGCTCATGACACATTCACGGGAATCTCGACCGTCGCAAATTTCACAGTCACTCGGATCGATACCCTGGGGATCACCGCCGATGTGGGAATGCTATACTTTCCTGGAGACATAGCCACAATATGCACGCTGGCAACCCTCAACGGGTCTCCTCTGAACTCGACAACACTCCTATTGCAATTGACGTTGACGAGACCTGATGGATCAAATGTCACTCTTACCAATGCTTCCATCGGCGGCGGGGTGTTCAAATCCGCGTAAGTGATTCCAAAAGCGGGGCTCATAGGAACCTATGCGATCATCGCAAAAGGCCAGGTAGCACATGCCCAAGATGCATCAGCTCTCGCAACCTTTGAAGTAAACCAAGCTGGTTGAGCGCACAAGGCCCCGCTTTGACGGCAGCGGCAGTCGCGTTGACCGGAGTAATAGGGGTCACAGCGGTCGGGTGGAGAAGAGGTTTCTTCAGAACTAAGGTTGATTGAGCACTAAACCAACCGTTTCAGCCTATGTGTTGGGTCGAGCATCAACTCAATCAGAGCCTGATTCTCGGTATCTGAGTTCGGACTTTGCGGCTACGATGAAGTCATTTTCGCTCAGCCCTTTAGTCGAATGCGTGGACAGTATTAGTCTCACGCGCCTCCACTTTATCACGATGTCGGGATGATGACCTTGTTCCTCCGCGATCTTCCCGACGGAATACGCAAAATCCAAGCCCGCGAGGTATGACTTGAATTCGAATTCCTTTTCAATCGAGCCATCCTTCAAGGTCCATCCCGTAAGGACCCGCAGAAGTCGCTCAGCTTCCTGGCGAGGCATCGGAGGTACTCCTTTCCGTTCGACAGATGTCTTCGACGCCAGCTCCTTGAGACTTGACATACTCACCCTAATGATCGATTCATGAGAATGGGATAATAGTCTTACAAGCCAAACGGACATGTTCTACAGCGGATCGACCGCAGCTTTTGCTCCTGCCTCCAAATCCCTTCGAGGAAGGCATGAGTTCCGTCGTGAACCAGAAACGAGCTGCTCGCAATGAATCAAGCAATTTTATAGGCCATTTGGGTCACGAGCGACTAGAACTGAAGCAATTCACGAGAGACAAGAGAAGCCGTGGGTCCGATCGCTACTTCGATCAAAGAATGCAGACTATGCCGCTCCAAGAACTTTGTACGAATCCTATCCCTGGGTAACCAACATGTCTCTGACTTTGTCACCGTCGGAGGAGACAGCCCTCGATCACCTCTCGACCTGGTCCGGTGCACCAGTTGCAACCTTGTCCAGTTGAAACATACATTCCCTCGGGAATCGCTCTATCTTCATTACTGGTACCGTTCAGGAATAAGCTCAACCATGAGGACAGCCTTAGAGGACATAGCCAACGAATCGTGTAAGGTCGCTCGTCCTGACGCCGGCGATATTGTCATGGACATCGGATGCAATGATGGAACACTTCTACGGTCATACAAGACCCCTCGACTGAAGCTGGTGGGATTTGAACCCGCTAAGAATCTTGTCCAACAAGCAAGACAGGGAACCGGCCACGTTTTCAACAATTTCTTCGGATTCGAGCTATTCCGAAAAGAGTTCCCCCGATCCAAAGCCAAGATCATTACTAGCATAGCGATGTTCTATGATCTCGATGATCCCCGCACTTTTGTTCGCGATATCGTCCGGTGTCTTGAACCTAAAGGAGTCTGGGTTGTCCAACAAAACTACTTGATCTCAATGTTGGAGCAGAACGGATTTGACAACATCGGACACGAGCACCTCACATATTATTCCCTCCACACCATGACCAAGCTACTAAGTCTCCATGACCTGGAAGTCTTCGATGTGGAAACAAACGAAGTCAATGGTGGAAGCTTCCGCACATACATCGCGCGAAGGGGGAGCTTTCGAGTTCGCGAAAGCGTTAAGGAAATGAATGATCTCGAGACCAATTTGTTCTCGAAGAAACCCTCGATATACGCCACTTTTGCCAACAACATCCGAAGAATCAGGTCGCAGCTCAGCAAATTCATAGGTGATGAAGTCAGCGCAGGAAAAAGGATCTATGTCTACGGTGCTTCAACTCGAGGTAATACGATACTTCAGTACTGTGGACTTGACCACCGTCTTATTCGAAAGGCGACTGACGCAAACCCGGAAAAGTGGGGGCTTAGGACTCCGGGAACAAACATTCCTATCGTCTCCAAGCGTGAGGCTCGAAGCGACAACCCTGAGTATTTTCTTGTCCTTCCCCACCACTTTTTGGAGGAAATCCGCAAAGAGGAGAGCGAATACTTGCAGTCAGGGGGCAAATTCATAGTTCCCCTTCCACAGTTTCAAATTGTTACTGAGTAGCGGAAACGGAATTGCAGGAGAGCGATGCTTCTGAAGGCAGGTTGTGGCTGGCAACCAGACGCTCAACAAAAAGATGCCTAAGAAAAGATGTTTGATGGCGTGGCAGCCCGGCGTCACGCTCAGAAGGAGCCTTTTTCATGCACTCGCCCCAGGAGACATTCAACGTCGGAATCTTCTTTGCCAACTAGCGCCTTCAAGAGCTGGTTAGGAGACGTGGACGTTGATTCTAGACGTGGGTTGTGGAGCGAATCCTAGAGGAGACATTAACACAGATTTCTCGCTAAACGAACTGGAAACGGATAGGACTCATCTCAAAGTAAAACTGGACGTTAGGTCAAGTGTTACAAATCTTCCCTTTCCGGACAACAGCTTCGGAACGGTTTTCGCAAACGGCCTTCTCCATCACATTCCTAGAATCAAGCCCGCAATAAACGAAATGATTCGTGTAGCTTCCGACACTGTTTTCGGATATGAACCACATAGATTAAACTGGCTAATTAGAAGGCATCACCATTACCATTACCATTATGGATTCAAGAAAAAAGATCTCTACGAAATCTTCAGGGCTAATCCGAAAGTCTCGAATGTGCAAATCCATTATGTTTTCGACGTAGCGAAGAAAATTCCGAATATAACCCTCCAATACTTTCTTCTCCTGAAGAAAGAGTTCTAGAGCGATGGAACACGCCGTTGAGAGGCGCGAACTGTCGCAAGCGAAACCTAAGGCATTAGATTATGCGAGGCGAACATGCTAGCATTACTCGTGATACAACGGCTTTTGGAAATTGCCCTGGGTTTCATTCGCGTAACCCGGAAAAGATTTCGAAAAGTCTTCTTTCGAACTTCTCAAACCTGAAGTCTTCTGCTCTGAGCCTAGAATCAGAGGATGGAGAACTATTCATTGCTTTTTCAATCATCCCGGGAACGTCATCAATACTCTGCCATTTGAATCCCGTTTTTCCATTTACAATCTCCTTCGGACCACCCGAATCGTGAACCACAGGCACACAACTTGCCGACATAGCTTCGACGATCGTGATTCCGAAATGTTCTCCTTTCATCAGATGCAGGTAGACCTTTGCCTCCCCTAGAAACTTGTGATATGTTTCTTTTGGCGGGTTGAAAATCGTGATTCCATTGATCGGCGATCCTCTCGACAGACTTTTGGAGTATTCCACAAGCCCAGGGTCTTGAGTGAGAAGCATTGCGAATTCGTAGTCCGGACAAAGGGACGCGATTTTCCAAAACAGCTCAAGCCTCTTTGACGGAATTGCCCTGCCAACCGTCACAACAAGGTTACGTTTGCCTCTTGCCCTAACCATATTGCATGCAGGGTAGACGAGCACGCTTGGTCGGCTCCATTTCACATCCAAGTTCAACTTTGAATATTGTGAGATTGCTAACACGAGTCCTATTCTCGACGTTTTCCTCCTGTAGTACTCCTGCAAAGGCAGACTGACAAGCGAGCCGGGAAGGAAATCTGGAAAATACCTAGGGAAGTATCCCCATTGAAGAACTGGCACGTTAAGGTCGGGAATGTACCCGGGGTCTTGAGTGGAAAAAATCAGGTCAAATGGCCGGCCATCTGAGTGTTTGAGCCGTTTCAGCGCGCGCGTTTGACCTTTAATGTGGTGAATTAGATGCGACGAGGTCCCAAAGGGCGAATCGCGATTGCCAGAAGCATAGTTTGACATATCGACTCTCTCGAACAATCCGCCATAACCAAAGAAAACCTCTGTCATCTGCGGATCGAACGTCTCCGAGAGCAAGGTCACCTCATGTCTCATGGATACCAAAGCGCGAATCGTATCACAGCAAAGTCGTTCCCCGCCACCAAGGAATTTCATGTCAGGGTGAACGACAAGAACTCTAATCATTAGTCACCTCAAGTGGTCACTACTCAATCAGAATTGACAGTAATCTGAGTTTGCGTCAAGACCCGGCCAGTCGGAGAAGGGCTTGACGAGTCCTTGGGCGTGACGCCCGGAATCAAATGGTCGCGCTATTCTCAGTCTTAGAGTTGTCATCGCAGCGACACAAAGATCCACTAACCTAATAGGTAGCATTTGACGAAACCGTTGACCCCGCAGACAACCCACCGCCTAACGACCGAACTCATACTCTCAATTTCCTCCTGAATCTGAACCATGATCGTTCCACCCATGCAGGGACATAGACTGCCGGATTCGCCGAGAGCACTCCTCTCCTGACGTCGCGAGATTCTTTGAAGAAAAACTTGTCAGAGTAGGCGTTGGAAACCCTGTCTCGCGGTTCCACCGATCTGAAAGAAAGTGTTTCGTCGATGAAGAATGCAGCACGAGATTCAGTCAGCCTCATGAAAAGCAGCCAGTCGGAGAGAATGCTCCATGAAAAATCAATCTCTCGTGCCAAATCTGTCCGAGTAAACCCCGAAGATGCGTGAATGAAATTGCCGAGAAACAGTTTCCGAGCCACTCTCGGAGCTTCAATAAGTCCTCCGGAGAAAGGTTGCTTGGCAAGAGTGGGAGGCCCCCCCATCTCGGTGCACACATCCCAACTTAGTCCGATCTCGTTATTCACCCAAACATCCACATGGCGCTCGAGCCTTGGTTTTGCCCAATAGTCATCGCTGTCGAGGAAAGTGATGAAAGATCCTCTTGCCCTATGGACTCCTCGTGCTCGTGCTTCCGAAACGCCAATGCCATTGCGATCAACATACTCAATTCGCGAATCTGAATTTGCTAGTTCAATTATCTCCATTGCATCCTCTTTCACACTATCGTCTAGGATCAGGAGTTCGAACGCTGCGTAGGTTTGAGCAAGAACGCTCTCAATCGCCTGCCGTACAAGTTCTACGCGACCCTTGGTCGGCATCACAATGGAAACTGTTTGGCTCATTTTCTCACTCAAGACCGTGAAGGGGGAGTACGTGAAGACTCTTCCTTATCGAATCACTGAGAATTTGGATTAAGGGCGATAGATGCAAATACCGATATTCGATAAGGCTGGCTTTGGCGATTACTTTTATCCACCTCTGCTCATCTTATACGTTCATCAGCATAGTTTGAGAGCTTTCAGGTGTAAGTATTCGTCATGATCGAGAAAATCAGCCTCTCCGCCCCCTCCGAGATAGTACGGGACGCCCTCTCCAAGCCCACCATATTCAAAGACGAAGGCCCTCTCAGCCTTGAATGGCTCCCACCCCGGCTACCCCACCGGGAAAACCAACTACGATTCCTCGCCGAACTCTTCCGGTCAGTCATCGACAAACCCGGAACAACTAGCCCAAAGGTCCTCATCACCGGCGACATTGGAACTGGCAAAACAGTCCTCACCCAGCGTTTCGGCACCGACATGCAACGCACCGCCAAGACCATGAAGCTCAACCTCGCCTACATCCACGTCAACTGCCGCGAGTACAGAGGCAGCCTCTTCATGATCCTCAAACGAGTCGTCCAGACATTTACTCCCCAGTTTCCACAGCGAGGGTTCTCTAGCGAGGAACTACTTCACATCCTCCTAGACCAGCTGGAAGACAAGAAACTCCACATCATCCTCACCCTCGACGAGGCAGACTCGCTCATCAAAGCAGAAGGCTCCACAAGTCTCTACAATCTCACACGCATCCAAGAGGAACGGCCAGGCCGGCCAGTAAGATTGTCCCTCATAATCATCCTGCGGGAGCTCAGGAACATTGAAGACCTCGATAGAAGCACTCAGAGCACTCTCCAACGAAACGTCATCCGCCTCGACCACTACACCACTCCGCAACTGGAAAATATTCTGAGAGAAAGAGCAGAACTCGCATTCAAAGAAGCAACCGTCCCCGAAGAAGTTCTGAACTTCGTCGCCGACATGGCGACGCCGGGGGGTGATGCTCGCTATGCTATCGAGCTACTGTGGAGAGGTGGAAAGTATGCGGACACGGAAGGTGCGAGAGAGGTGAAGCCTGATCATATCAGAGCTGCCGCGAACAGCGTATACCCTGTTCTCCGTACAGAATATTCTCAGCACCTCAACCTTCACGAGAAACTCATACTGCTAGCACTGGCTCGGGTCTTGGAGAGAAACAATGCAACATACGCCACTATGGGCGATGTCGAGATAGCCTACCGTATGGCTTGCGAGGAACACAAAGAAACATACCGGGCCCACACACAAGTATGGAAGTACGTCCAGAACCTGAACGCTACAGGCATCCTATCCAGCCAGCTCTCCACCACTGGCTTCAGAGGAAAAACAACTCTACTAGGAATATCATCGGCCCCTGCCTCCGCCATACGCCGATGGCTCGAATCAACACTCTCCATCAGAGCCTAGCATTGGACGGAGACGAGATTCCTCCACTAGATAGAGTCCTCTCAAGCAGCGGAAGAATACGGATACTCACCCTTCTCTCCAAAGTCGAACAACTGCACCTGACAGAGATAGCAAAGAGAACTGACCAAAACTACAGCGCTACCGAGAGGCATCTAAGCGACCTATCACAGGCGGGAATAGTGGAGGAAAGAGACTATGGACGCGTGAGAGTTTTCAAGCTGAACCTCAACAACGATCGTGCGAAGCTTTTGCATGAATTGATCTTGAGGTGGAATCACAACCAAGAAGCTGGCCCCATCCAGGCTCAAGCTTAAACCTCTCACGATTATCGCCAGTATTGTCTCCGTTCGAAGTTGGTTTGACTTGGAAAAATGTGACGAATGCGGGCGTGTGACGCAACAGAACAAGAAGTGTGAGTATTGCGGCAAGACTTTTTGCGAAGATCATATGCCCAAACATCAAGCTTGGGAGCATCGTCATGAGGGCCTTGCCGATGACGCTTCTAGCCTCTGGAAAAGACCCAAAAGACCCTAAGTAAAGGGCAATAGAATCCCACTAACGTTTTGATCCTGATTTTCGGGACTGGAAGGTCTTTATGGGGCGGGCAGACTTACTGTCAGAACAATAGTTGGCTCAACAGTTCGAAGCCCTAGGTTTCCAACCCCGGCTTCTTCAGGGAATCAAGGATATGGGCTTCGACGAAATGTTCCCAATTCAAGCAGAAGCTATCGCCCCCATTCTCCAAGGAAGAGACATCATAGGGCAAGCCCACACTGGGTCGGGAAAGACCCTTGCCTACGCCCTTCCGATACTCCAGAGGATCGACAACCACGTTCACGGGCTCCAAGCCCTCGTGCTCGTTCCAACACGCGAACTTGCAGTCCAAGTTGCGGGAGAATTCGAGCGGCTCGCTCGCCACCTCCCAATAAGAACTGTCCCAGTCTACGGTGGTCAGAGCATAGGGGTTCAGCTCAACAAACTAGAGAGGCCGACCACAAAAGTCATCGTCGCCACCCCAGGCAGGCTGCTCGACCATCTGGAGAGAAGAACGGTGGACCTAGATAGGGTGCGATTTGTCGTGTTGGATGAAGCTGATAGAATGTTAGACATGGGATTCATAGATGATGTGAGGTTGATACTCGAAAGAGTCCCCGGGCCCCGTCAAACAACCTTGTTCTCAGCGACCATGCCCGATGAGATCGTCAGGCTCGCTCATCACTACATGAAGAATCCCCTGAGAATTTTTGTTGATAGCGACGAGATTTCTGTTGAATCTGTGACCCAGAAATACTCATGGGCTGAAGAGAATGAAAAATTCCCGGCACTCTGCTCCCTTCTAGAAGCCGAGAAGGTAACTAGAGGACTCATATTCTGTTCGACTAAGATCAGAGCGGGTCGGCTTGCTCAAGCCCTACGAGTCGAGGGCTACAATGCGTTAGCGATTCATGGAGATCTTACCCAGGGTCAAAGAGACAGGGCAATGCAGGCCTTTCGCGACGGATCAGTCGCGGTCCTAGTCGCTACGGACGTAGCGGCAAGGGGCCTCGACATTACGAACGTAAGCCACGTGATTAACTTCGACTTACCGGAAGAACCTCTCACATATTTCCATAGAATCGGCAGAACCGCTCGAGCTGGAAGCGCTGGGATCGCCGTCTCCCTCGTGAGCCGTAGTGATGACTCCATCTTCGAGAGAATAAGAAGAACGACTGCGTCAAACATTCAGGAGATGATCAGATTGACTTCCCCTGGCCGAAGATCATACCCGACACTGTTCCTTCCGCCTCGTCCTTATGGGCCAAGGAGAGGGGGAGAGAGACACCAGCGAGGTCGTGGAAGACGTCCTGCCCGTCGTCCACCGAGATTCCAACGACACAGACGCCGATATTAGATATCGACAGCAGGATTCCCAACCGCCCATTCTCAAAAAGGAAACCACGAAACCATCTTCTAGGTTTCTTGGAAATTTTTTCAATCGTCCCGGCGACCGTCGTTACGAGTTGTGGAACATTTTAATAGAAACGGAATGTCCAGTGAAGCGTCAAGTTAGAAGGATAAAATGAAGCCCAACAAGAATTCTAACTCTCACGAAAAAATATCCGCCTCGGCTTCATCTTCTCGTATTCAATTCTCGCCGCGGGGAGACGCTTTCAAGCATCCTGTTCAGCATTTTGACGTTGCGAAGGTTCACACTGTTAGCGAAGCTCTCGAAGCGTTCAACGCTACTTCATTCCAGAGCAGAATGCTTGGCAAGTGTTACAAGATCTGGCTTCACATGTTGAGCGACCCCGATCGTCCGATCATCTTCTTCGGCTTGTCTGGCGCAATGATTGCCGGGGGAATGAGGCGACTGCTTCGGGACCTTATCGCCTTCCATGCGATCGACGTTCTCGTATCCACTGGTGCAAATCTCAGTCATGATCTCTACGAGTCGCTTGGCGGCCGCCACTATATGGCCCATTATCAGATCGACGATCCGACTCTCAGGAGTATGAGAATAGACAGGGTTTACGACACGTATGCGGATGATGTGATGTTCACGAAGGCTGACGAGTTTGTGGAAAAGTTCTCAGAAACTCTTGAACCCAGAGGGTACTCCAGCAGGGAGTTTTTCCAGCTCATGGGACAGCGACTCAACGACGAATACGGCATTCTTGCCACTGCCTCTAGGGAGCATCTCCCCATCTTCTGTCCCGCACTAGCCGATAGCTCAATTGGGATGGCCTTAACTGTGTATAGGAACGAGCAACTTGACCAAGGACGGCCTCCAATGGTCTACGACCCTATGCTGGACAATCTTGAGATTATGAGCCTCAAGAGACGATGGCAAAGGTCTGGCGTCATTTTCATCGGTGGCGGGACACCGAAAAACTATATCCAGCAGGTCATCCCGATGGCAGAGATTGCCGGGATGCCCGTTCCCCCGCACAGCTATGCGATCCAAGTAACGACTGATGACCCCAAGTTCGGCGGGCTGTCCGGGTGTGAGCTCCCCGAAAGCCAGTCGTGGGGGAAGCTTGACCCTAAGGCTGAACAATGCACTGTGCATGTCGACGCTACAATCGGTCTCCCATTGCTCTTCACCGGCGTAATGGAGCATTACGAAGAATGGAAGGGAAGAGGTCGGTTGAACCATAACTGGGGCGCAGCTCTAGAGGCTCCCGCGGTGCGGAAAACGCGAAAAGTCTCTGCCTAGTGCTCTCTCTTTCCCTGGATGTATTCTTCGACCCACTGAGATGCCTGACCATCAGGAATCTTCACTGGCGGGTACTTGAAACAGTAGGAGGATATGCTGGTGAGTGCGCCTCCGACTCCACGGTCCAGGCCGATTTTGACCGCGCGAATTACGTCTGCAACGACTCCGGCGCTGTTGGGCGAGTCTTCTACGGAGAGTTTGAGATCGATTTGGAGTGGGATATTTCCCCACTTTCTTCCTTTCAGGTAGATGTAACAGATTTTCTTGTTCTTGAGATGGGGAACGTAATCCGATGGGCCGATTCTCGTCGGAACGTCATACGGGATCAGACTTGCAACCGCCGTCGTCTTGCTGATCCGTTTTGAATGAAGTCTCTCCTCTACGGTCATGTTGAGAAAGTCAGTATCGCCACCGAGGTTTAGTTGATAGCTCTCGTCCACTCTTACGCCCCTCTTTAGAAAAAGGTCCACGAGCGCCCGGTGAACAATTGTTGCCCCGACCTGGCTCTTGATATCGTCCCCAGCGATCGGTAGTTTTCTGTCTTCGAATTTTTTCGCCCATCCATCGTTTGACGCGATGAATTCTGGGATGCAGTTTACAAAGCCACAGCCTGCGTCCAATGCTTGTTGAGCATAGAATCTTGCGCCTTTTTCGCTTCCAACCGGTAGGTAGTTAACGAGAATCTCCGCTCCAGAGTCCTTCAATTCGGCTGCCACGTCCACAGGCTTTGTCCTTTTCTTGTTGTAGACGTGGAATGGCTCCCTCATGTGAGGGGCGACACCGTCCAGGATGGGGCCGGCTTTGACCGTGACGCCCATATCGGGGACGTCGCTAATTTTCGGGGCGCAGTTTGGCTCTGTGAATATCGCCTTGCTAAGATCGCTTCCGATCTTCTTCCGGTTGACTTCAAAGGCGGCCACGAATGTAATGTCTTCTACTTTGTAGTCACCAAACTTTGGATGCATCAAACCCGTGGTGAGGTTGTCTTCTTTAGGCGGGTTCTTCTTGTAATATTGAATCCCTTGAATCAGGGCGCTAGCGCAATTCCCAACGCCTGCAAGTGCAACTTTAATCTTTCCCATCCGCGGACTTTCCTAGGCTTTGGAGACCGTGTGAAGCCCCCATTATAAGCCTAGGAATACGGAGGCTCAGATTCGTCATTCCGCGTCTTCATATTCGGTAAGGACCACTTGCTGTTCTACATCTGACGGTTTTGCCTTCTTGGCCTTTTCCCACTCGTCTGCTTTGATGAGACCACCAGCTTGCTCCTTGATCCTCTTCGCAAGTGATGGACCGATGGTTCGAATGCTCATCAATTGTTCGAGGCTTCTCTCTTTGATATCGTCAATTGATTTCAATCCAGCGTCGTACAACATGCGAGCTCTGACTCGTCCGACGCCCTCAAGCGTGGTCAATTTGACCAGATCGGGCCGAACGCCTTTTGCAAGCCTCACTTTGAGCATTTCCAGAGGAGCAAGCAGATCTTTGTGTCCGAAGAGACGACCCAGTTCTTGAGTAGCGAGGATCAGCCATTCAGACCCCTGGACAAGTCTGAGAAGGTCGCCTGGCTCGACTTTCCTCGTTTCGAGTATTTGATCCTCGGTCCGTTCATCTATCCAGTCGGATAAAACTTGAGCGGCTTTTAGTTCACCGAGGAATTCCTCGTAAGCGAGAGGATCTTCGAACTGAGTTGGAATGGGATAGGTGAATTCATCGCTTCTTTGTTCTGCCAGTAAGCCAAGTTTGTCGACTTCGCCTCCTCGCGGACGGGGCCGTGGGGACAGGTCGGGAGTCTTTGAGATTAAGTGCAGTATGCTAAGGTCGGTCATCTTCTTTGCGCGGTTGTACAAACCGTCCCGCAGTATCACTGCAGACATCGGGTCGATGTACAATTCGGAGACTCGCTTGCCGAACTTTGTAGCCGACAGATCCTTGCCTTCCATCAGTACCATCTCTTCTTTGAAAAGAAACCTGAGAATATCGCCGATCTTGGTTTTGATCAGCCGTGGCCCATATTGGTGCGCGTAGAATGTTCTGGCGAAAAAGTTGTACAATCCATCCTCTGAATGAGCGTAGCCCGCGGCTATCGTGGACAAAACGTGAGGGCGCAGAACCCGTTCCGCTGCCAGTTTAGACCAGAGTTTCTCAGGCTGAGCAAGAACATAGTTCTCCATCAACCACTCCGCCTCGTCAGGGTTACGCGCAATCAGCAATGCCTCCCCGAACTTGTCGTACTTTGGCCTACCCGCGCGTCCACAATTGTGAACGATGAAGTTTGACGCCAGGTACGTTTCGGTTTCGTTCACTGACAGATTGTAGACTTTTTTTGGGATGAGAAGCTTTTTCCTAACGACACTGTTCACTCTCACCCAAGAATAGGGTTGTGCATTTTCCCTTCTTCGATAGATGTCCGAATCGTGATACTTGCTATAGTCTATCTTGGGAATCCTTTTGACCGATTTCGCTAGATCGCTGAACCTTTGAATATCGGATATTTTTCGGATAGTGACTCTGTAGATTGGGTTTGGGAAGGTAGTCAATCCATTGTTCAACATAACGTGTTGAACGCGATCGTCTTTGACGACTGCGCTTAGAATTCCCAGCCTGAGCAAGAGTTCGTGGACACCCCAGGCGAACCTATTGCTTCCCGTCGCGATCACGATCGCTCTAACCATGGCGTTTATCCCTCTGGGATGCTTGGTCTCCGAGTAGGATCCGTCGCCGTCGAAGACACCTGCGAGGAAAGCTCCAATCAAGCGCCTTGGAAATTGTAACAGAAAGTCAGGAACAAGAATATCCAAGGATTTCTTCTTGAAGGGGATCCCGAACTGCGAGATCATAAGACCCAGTAGGTTCGAGCCAACTTCAACGGTGAATTGCTGATCCTGTCTGCTTGTTATTCGAGGATGACAGCCGAGTCTTTGGAGGACCAGCCTGGTTTTTTCGATAATTCCGCGGTTCTTGTTGAAAACACGAATATGATAGTAATCGCCTCTGATGTTTCGGGATTTCTTGATATGCCCGTCAGAGGCTATGATCCCAACCAGCCACATGAAGTCTTCGTCGATTGCTTCAGGTATTCGAACCGGTTTCCCCCACTTGGATTTGACGAGACTAATTTGCGATACAAGTTCCCTCTTGTTGAGACCCAAGAGTCCTCCCAAGGACAAGACTACCGACAAAGGCGGATTTCGTCTGGCCGACGTGTAGCTCTTGAAGGTCTTGAGGCTAACGCCTAGCCGTCGAGCGACAATTTTGTATTTTAGGGGAATAGATTTCTTATTGAAGAACCCGATCGGTCCGATTACGTAGGTTATTTTCTGCGGCAGAAAGTCTACCGAGTAGACTTCGCGCTCCGATGTTGGGACCTCTCGGGCATATCCCAGGTAGTCTCCCGTTCTGATGGATTGGATGGGAGCCCATGCCGGAGCACCGTCGGCCCCCTTCACCAAAACTGGGTGTTCTGGTGTAGCCGTCAGTGTTCTTCCGATGGCAGTACCGACCTCAATGAGCTCGTCTGCTTCTCGCTCAAAGTATCCAGCGATGGGCTTGCTTATGACGCCGTGAGGATTCGATACGGAGAGTACTTTGTCGCCAACTCGGTCGTTTACTATGCGACCGATTGGAATTGACAACCCGTTATCTAGGGTTACCGGCACCTCCGAAGGAAGGCAGAACTGCTTGTACTCTAGTACGCTTATCGGGTATCTACCGTATCCTGCTTCGTAGCGTTCGTAGCTACTTATGACCACGGCCCTGGCTGGGAGGTTAACACCGGCTGCGAGTGTTGGGGTGGCTGCCAGGACCTTGATCCTGCCTTCCCGAAAGGCGTCCTCAACAATTCCTCGATGAATTCCCGCCAAACCTGCATGATGAAAACCAGCGCCGGCTGCGACTTGCATGGCGAGGGCCTCGCTTAGCCGGGTCTTCTCGCCAGTAGACAGTATTCGCTCCGCAATCGTGTTCAGTGCTCTTTCCTCAGGTTTTGACAGTCGACTTTTCACTGCTACGGAGGCTTTGCGGCCCATCTCGACGGCAGATCGTCGCGTCTCGGTGAAGATCAGCGCTTGTCCGCCGGTGCTGAGTACATCGAGCGCGATGTCGAGGCTAGGCGTCTTAGTTCCGCTCACGATCTCTCGGCTTGCCCCGTCGCGGAACTGCACTTGATTATCATGGTAGATTCCCTCTTTCAGCGGGACGGGGCGCCAGTCGGTTGTGACAGAGCCTGCTTTCAACCAAGACCCTACCTCTTCCGCATTCCTAACTGTTGCACTGAGAGCCAGGACCTGGATGTTAGGATTGATCTCGGTTAATCGAGTGAGGACCACTTCGAGGGTTGGACCCCTGTTCTGTTCAGTTAGGAGATGAACCTCGTCTGCAACGACCAGAGTAAGCTCGCTCATCCAGGGAGCCTTGTGCCTCAAGAGAGAGTCCGCTTTCTCGTTGGTGCAGAGGATGATGTCGTATCTTCCAAGCCAAGGGTCCGAGCTGTCATAGTCGCCCGTGGATATTCCCGCCCTGACGTAGTCTCCGTTGGGTTTCTTGATTGCAGAGTAACGTTGGAATTCCTTGAATTTCTCGCTAGCCAAGGCACGTAGGGGGGCCAAGTAGATTGTCTTGCCGCGATGTTCGAGAATGTGTTGCAGAATGCATAGCTCCGCGACTAGGGTCTTACCGCTCGCGGTAGGGCTGGCTAGAACCAGGTTTTTCCCACTCAGCACGCCTGCTTCGATGGCGTGTTGCTGCGGCGGATAGAGTTCGTCTAGGCCTTCTTTTGCAAGTAGGTCGATTACTTGCTTGTCGATGGGAAGACCTCTAATCTTCACCTGTTATTATAGCTCCGAAGAATGGGTTCTAGCCTGAAGTCCGCTTTAGTTTTCCTTCCTTGGGTGAGTAGATCATTCCTTCCTTAATCAACTGTCCGACGAACCGGCGCGCCTCGCCGTCAGTTACCTTCTCTCGCTCAACTATCGCGGCGGTGAGAATTTTTTCCTCCACAGTCCCAGTTTCCCGTTCGAGTTCAGCGACGATCGCCATCACCCGTCCCAAGGAGTCTCGAACAGTTGCTGGTTTACCGGTCATTATCGTGTCGATGTCGATCTTGCCAGTTTTTACGTCCACTCCGACGTCGTAGAGGGCGTAGCTCATGATCTTGACTGCGCTCTTCGCGTCTTCGACGGTCACCTCTTCGCGGAGAAACGCGCGGGCCCTTGCCTCAGAGATTCGAACCAACCCTTCGAGTTGTCGGGGGGTTATTGCGACAGCCGCCTCTTTGCCGGTGGTGTTGCGCATCTTCAAGTAGAAATCCTGAAGCTCCTTCACGGCCTCTGGGGTTAGAACTGGAGCTATTCTCTTCGCGTAGCTGATGTATTTTCGCAGAAAATCAGGTGGAAAGGGAGCTTCCTCCGGGGTGTGTTTCGTCTTGTGAAGGGACAGAATGTGCTCTGACATCCGGGAGTCATTCTCGGGCTCTGGTAAATCCTTCACAAGAAAGATCAGGTCGAATCGGGAGAGTATTGTTACGGGAAGATTGATGTTTTCATTGATGTTCTTGTGAGGCTCGTACCTTCCCAACGCCGGGTTGGCCGCTGCTAGAACAGCAGCCCTGGCGTTCAACGTAGCAACGATGCCCCCTTTTGCGACACTAACGGTCTGTTGTTCGAGAGCTTCGTGAATAGCAACGCGGTCATCAGGTCGCATCTTGTCCAGCTCATCTATACAGGCAATCCCTTTGTCCGCAAGCACTAATGCGCCCGCTTCCAAGACCATTCCACCTGTTTTCTCGCGAAGAACAGCGGCAGTAAGCCCGGCAGCAGTAGTTCCCCTGCCGGAAGTGTAAAGGCCTCGCGGCGCAATTCTTGACACGTATTGGAGAAGCTGACTCTTTGCCGTACCAGGGTCCCCGATTAACAACGTATTGAGATCTCCTCTGATACTAACACCGTCAGGAAGGTGCTTCGAGACGCCACCGAAGAGCAGGTAGAGAATCCCTTCCTTGATCTCCCCGTAACCGTAGATAGAAGGTGCCAGGCTCATGATGAGCTTGCGGTGAACGAAAGGATCCTTCGACGCCTCTAGAATCTTTTTCTCGTCTTCGCGAGTGATTTCGACAACTTCGGTCTCCTTGCCCACTACATCGACAAAATTTGCTTCGAGATAGAGGTTGAAGGTTCTGAGGCGGCCCTTTTCGCCCACGTACTGTTTTTCGGCTCTGACGATCGAGGTGACTGCCACGCGGTCTCCGGGACGGGCCGAGTCTACGATATCGTCTTCTAATCTGACATCTAGATATCTCGGCAACTGTCCGGGGGGAAGGTCTTCAGGTCTTTCTTGGACTCGGGCCTCTTGGGTGTTCTTGAACTTGCACTGCTCCTCCAACAGTTCCCAAGCAGTCTTCTGCTTGCAACTTGGACATGTTGGACCTGGTCCTCTCATCAGGTCCCCGCTCTGTTCTTCCTGGACGATTTCGAGGCACTTTCTGCAGCGGAAGACAGCCTTGAGGATCATGGGCCGAACCTGTGTGGTCCTAACTACGATCCCCTCTACCAAGGCGAGTTTTTTCATGTCCTCGGCCCCAATCTTTCGCAGTGCCCTTTTCTCGGGGAGACGGCGGAACCGAGCGAATATTCGACCGGCGTGCTCTGCGTATTCAGGATCCTCCACGCGCATTTGGGCTGTGGCAGCTGAGCTTGCGTAACCGACATAGTCGTCCGGTCGCTCCGTAACGCTCCGGGCTAGGGCTGGATCAAAAGCGATTAGATCGTCGAAGTCGATTACAAGAGAAATGCCGTTGTTTACGGCCACTTGAGCAAGGCGTTTGCGGTACTTGGACCCTACTTGGTCGGCCTGGTATGAGCGGAAAAAGTCTTGGAAAACGTCCTCAGGACGGGACGTCTGAGGGTTAACGAGTGTCAACTGGTGCTCTCACGGCCAAGAATGTCCTTCTTCCAAGACTCCACGTTCTCGTGGACCTTCTCGTACAGCGCTTGCTCCTCAACCGTCAGATTGGCTGTAACCTCCGTCGCCTGTTCTCCAGAAGCTCCCAGAGAGGCGATTTTCTTTACGCGGATGTTGACTATGTCCCTTGAGAGAGCGAGAGCTTTGTCTAGATCCCGCGCCTTCGTGCGGTCTTTCGCTTCAAGGCCCTTTAGCTCTTTGATGAGGCGTCGGAGTTGAAAGTAGAACGTCCTTGGAAGTTTCGGGATCTGCCTTGACCCGGGCAAGGTCTCTTTGTAGTGGGTAGTCGACAAAGTGTTGAGGGTGAGCTGTTCTTCATCCTTGAAGCGGGCATATCCCATCTGGACCAAGTGCTGGGCGGTCCAGAGCGAGAGCTCAACTTCCTGCCCCATTCGATAAGGGCCGAGGGTCCTATCCCCAATCCGGGTCTCCGGAAATTCGCGGAGTAGTGTGATGCGTGAAGGCGAGTTTTCAAATTCTGTATCTACAATCTCTACGATGGATGGTTCTCTCTCCAGTTTACTCGCCCCGGGGAATCACCAAGCCGAAAGTGAGCTCCATAAAACCATTCTAAACAGAAAAGCAAATCGATCACACGATAATTGCTCAGAGAGGTGGATGAAACAGTTCTATATGGCTGAGAGCATCAACATCTTTGGTTAGATCTGATTGGAAGCCGCTCTCTGGACTGAGAAGTACAGGCCGAAGAGTCTTGACGACATCATGGATCAGGAAGAGATAGTTTCACGCCTCAAAGATTTTGTCAAGAGGGGAACCATGCCCCACTGCCTGTTCGCAGGTCCACCAGGGACGGGCAAGACGACGGCTGGGCTATGCCTCGCGCATGATCTTTTCGGAGAACGATTCCAAGACGCGTTCAAGGAACTGAACGCGAGTGATGAACGTGGAATAGATGTTGTACGGACGACCGTCAAGGAGTTTGCACGAATGGCGTCGCTAACAACTGTTCCCTTCAAGATTCTTGTCTTGGATGAGGCGGACAATATGACTAGCGACGCGCAGGGCGCGCTTCGGCGCACGATGGAGAATTATACCAGCACTTGCCGTTTCATTCTCTGCTGCAACTATTCAGGCAGAATAATCGAGCCAATCCAATCAAGATGCGCACTATTCAGGTTCACACCATTACCCGAGGAGAAGGTGGTAGAATCCCTTCACCGAATTGCAAAGAATGAGAACCTGAAGACCACCGAGGGGGGTTTGAAGACCATTGTTGAAGTGGCCGAGGGAGACCTCCGAAAGGCCATCAACATGCTCCAAGCAGCCTCGTCCATGTCCAAGGGGATATCCGAGGAGACCGTATACCAGGTGGTCGGAAGGGCAAGGCCAACCGATGTCCATGAGATGTTGAATCACGCTTTGAAAGGCGACTTCCTCAAGGCCCGGGACGAGCTTCGAAACCTTCTCGTAAAGTACGGATTGTCAGGGTCCGACATTGTTCGCCAGATTCACTCGGAGGTCTTCCGCCTCGCGATTCCAGAGAAGACGAGAATTGGCCTGATTGAGGCAATCGGGGACACGGACTTCCGGTTGGTGCAAGGTGGAGATGAAGAAGTCCAGCTGAGCGCCTTGCTGGCCCATCTAGCCGCTCAATCGTCGGTTCACAGAAGTGTTCGAGAAGAACATGTCACAGCCTTGGACCGTTAGATACAGGCCGCAGACAACTCGAGAGATCGCGGGTAACAAGCTAGCCATTGAGAAGATTCACCAATGGCTTGATTCCTGGTCGAAAGGCAAACCGTCCAAGGCTGGAGTCCTTCTTTACGGCCCAGCGGGAGTGGGAAAGACAACGCTTGCCGAGGCCGTTGCTCGGGAGAGGGGTTGGGATCTCGTGGAGATCAACGCCTCGGACAAACGGAGCGGCGACATTCTCTCCAGAATCGCAGGACTAGCATCGACACAATCGTCACTGTTCAGCAAGGGGAGACTCATACTTCTAGACGAGGTAGATGGTATCAACCTTAGAACAGACTCAGGCGCGATCATCGCGATCCTCCGTGTAATCAAGGAATCTCAGTTTCCAATCGTTCTGACCGCCAACGATCCATGGGACCCGAAAATCAGACCTCTACGAGACGCTTGTCTCCTAATCGAGCTGAAGAGACTCGGACTAAGAGAAGGAATTCCTCTAATGAAGGGAATCCTAGCCAAGGAGAGCGTGCATGCTGACGAAGAAGCACTCAGGTCCATAATGGAGCGGGACCGTGGCGACATGCGATCAGCGATAACCGACATCCAGATCTTAACCGGACCCAAGAAGAATCTAACATTGGAGTATACGGCGTTGCTTTCTAGCCGAGACCGGACGGAGTCCATATTCGAGGTGCTACGGATCATTTTCAACAGCAGAACCGTGGCTCAGGCTCGACGAGCTCTAGACAAGTCGGATGTGGACCAAGAAATGCTCTTTCAGTGGATACTGGAAAACACTCCGAGCCAGATTCCGAAGCCCCGCGAACTCGAAGCAGCCATGTCTGCACTTGCAGGGGCCGATCTCTACTTTGCGCGGATCCGGAAGACACAGTCGTGGCACTTATTATCGTACGCTCTCGATCTCATGACTGCTGGTGTCGCTGTCGCAAAGGAGACTAGCCCCGGAGGCTGGGTGTCTATGAAGTTCCCCCAGCGAATCAGTTCGATGTCTCGTAGCCGAGGAACCAGAGAGCTCCGGAAAGGCGTTGGAGCGCTTATTGGTTCCAAGTCCCACATATCCAGTCGAAGAGGAACTAAACTATACCTTCCTATGATCCAGTTCATCCATGAGCACGATCCCGAGAAGTATCGTCAGATTGCCGAGTGGCTCGATGCGAAGGAGCCACTGGATGAGATTCTCTCGCTGGACTCTGAGCCGGCCGCCTAACGATTGCGCATTACGAGTGCGCCACCGACGAAAGCGATGATGGTAGAGATGACCTCAGCAACTAGAAGTTGTTGAAGCGCCGGAGGAGTGATCGCGGCGCCAGCGCCCATCGCTGTCGTGGCAGCAATTGCACCCATGCATCCCGTAAAGAGGAGGAGCATTCCAACGGTGAGAAAAGCTTCCTTCAATCTTTGCTGCCTTCAGCGATTCTCGCGGTTGGAGGCGAAATAAAAGTTTACTCTATGATCGAATACGGACGGTCTTATTCCTTCAAAGCAGAATTGACCAGTTCACGCGTTGCACCAAGATAGGTCCGATAGTCGAGTGCTTCCTTGATCTCCTTGGGTTTCAGCCTTTTCGAGATGAACTTGTCTTCGAGCAGGAGCTTTGAGAAGGGGATCTTGTTGTCAAGAGCCTTGATCGAGATCTTTCTGATCCTTTCATGAGCGTCTTGTCTTGGAACTCCTGTCTCCACCAGCAACTTCACAATTCTCTCCGCAAGCAATGCGCCTTGCGATAGCTCAAGGTTTCGTTCCATGTTCTCGGGCAGGACTTCCAACCCCTCTAGGACGCGAGTTACAAGTCGGAGCATTTCGTCGGCAAGAATGAAAGACATTGGAAAGATGAACCGTTCGCTGGCAGAGTTGGATATGTCCCGTTCGTGCCAGAGAGGAATATTCTCCAGAGCAGGTATCACTAGCCCTCGCATCAGCTTCGCCATGCTTGAGACCCTTTCGCTGAGTTCCGGATTCCTCTTCGATGGTAGAGCGGAGCTTCCGACTTGTTTTTCTCGCTCAAACGGCTCCATTACCTCTGAGATCTCGCTCCTCTGCAGGTTTCGGATCTCCGTGGCGAACTTGTCGAGGCTCGACCCTAGTAGAGAGAGATAACAGATGGTTTCGGCGTGCAGATCTCGCTGGATAACTTGTGTAACGAGGCCCGCTGGTTTGAGTCCCAACTTGCTTAGCGCTCTTTCTTGAATCTTCAGCGCGTTTTTCCCCAGCCCAGCACCATTTCCAACTATTCCCAGAATCTTGCCAACTAGAACCCTTTCTTTGACCTGTTTGAGTCTCTGTTGGTATCTTCGGACTTCCTCTAGCCAGACTGCGAACTTGAGTCCGAGAGTGATGACACCGGCGTGCCGTCCGTGGGTCCGGCCAACGATCAACAGTGCTCGGTGCTTAGCTACGCGTGAACCAAGGATTTCCTCAAGCGCATCGAGTCTTTTCTCGAGGACTGAGAATCCTTCTTTGAACTGGAGGGCTGTTGCGGTGTCCTCGATATCGTAGCTTGTCAAACCGAAGTGTACGTACTTGCGTCCTTCGCCTGCGCAAGCTTCCGAGAGTGCCACTACCATTGCCATTAGATCGTGACGAATCTCTTTCTCGATCCCTTTGACATGATCAAGCGTCACTATCTTCGTGTTGGCGTTTCGTCGGATTTCTTCTGCCGCCTCCTTCGGTATGTCGCCGACGGAGGCTTGCGCTTCTGCAACCGCCGCCTCCACGTCCAGCCATCGTTGGAGTTTGTTTTCTTCCTCGAAGATTCTCCTCATCTCCGGACTGCCATAACGACCCGTGTCAATTGGAAGAATGGGCAACCTTACCGACTCGAATGGAGAGACGCCTAGCCTATCATATTAAACAACTCCGAAGAAAAAATAGAGGAATAATGACGGGCATCTGCGGCCTCATAGGACGGGAATTGGACGATCTCGAATCGACAGCGAAGAGTATCCTCTCCCTAATGCGGAACCGCGGAACAAAATCTCGAACACTATCACAAAGCGTCGCCGATGGAAAAAAAATCGTGATTGGAATCTGCGACCCCACGGGTGCACAATCATTCACTCGTCAAGCAGTGCCGCTAGCCCTCGACGGCGTTCTTTTCAGCGATGATACAAGACCCAACCAGGCCGGCCCAGCGGGTCCAAGCCGTCTCATACAAACGCCCGGAGCCTTCTCTTTCTTGACCTCACTCCAGAATCAACTGATCGCGGGAAGGGACATCATTGGACAGAAACCGCTCTATTTTGGACAGACGCAAGAGGGAGCTGTCGCCTTTGCGAGCCTTCGATTTCCTCTCGTCTCAATGGGCATCCGAGCGCCCGAACCCGTTCCTCCGGGCAAGGTGATCCGAGCCACCGCGCGAGGGTACGAGACTCTGAATGATTATTCGCTGAAGCAGCCAGAGGATCAATCGATAGATGAGTCGAATGCAACTCGGACCTTGGACGAGCTCTTCACAGAGGCGGTCGGCAGGGTTGTGCCGCGAGGTTCCGGAATCGCGTTCTCGGGTGGATTAGACAGCGCCCTCGTTGCCCACGTAGCGAAGCGGTCAGGTCTAGAGCCAGAATTGATCTCGGTGGGGCTGAAAGGTCAACAAGAACTAGGCCACGCTGAAAGAACCGCGAAAAGTTTCGGACTTCACGTCGACATTAGCGAATTGTCGAGCTCAGATATACTCGACTCATTGCCGGATGTTGTCCAGATCATCGAGACCACTGACCCAGTGATTGTCGGGATCTCGGTTCCGATCTATTTTGCCTGTCAAAAAGCGCGCGAGATGGGCCTGAGCTATATCGCGGCTGGCCAGCTCAGCGATGAGCTGTTCGGCGGCTACGGAAAGTTCGAAGAAGTCGCTCTGAGAGACGGGACCGAGAATCTTGGAAGAGAAATGTTCGACAGCGTGCTTGCCGCTTCTGTCAAGGACTTTGATCCTGGCGACAAGCTGGCGGTTGCGGCCGGTGTCGAGCTTTGTTGCCCGTTCGCGTATCTTCCACTTGTCGAGTACGCTTTGAAGCTGCCTTCTGCTCTCCGAGTCAACCTTTCTAATGGGAAGGTGGTAAGAAAATATATTCTAAGAAGACTTGCTGCTCACATGAACCTGTCAGAAAATGTGGTAGATCGGCCAAAAAAGGCTGTACAATACTCCAGTGGCGTCCAGAAAGTTTTGCTGAAAGAAGCAAAACGGAAGGGAGTGAGCCTCGGCAAGATGCTGGAATCCTTCACGAGTTAGTCTGGGTTCTGTCAGGTCTTCGGTTGTTCGAGGACTAGACTTGCTCTCATCGACTCCGGGGATTACCGTCGTCGTCGGGTTCCCCTTCATTGCTTCACCTGAGAGCCCTTGCGCCTCAGAGACTCGTAGTCTCTTTTCTGCAGTGAACGGTCGAACCTCAACCGCCCCCTCACGCCCGTAGCGTGGTAGCTTGGCCCATTGCCAGGCAGGGATTTACGGTGGCCAACCAACCAGCTATCCCGGTCTAGACCTGTCACGTGGTCGGAGTCACTCCCCTCATCCCAGTGTGACAGGCTCATACGACGAACGCCCCTAACGATCAATCAGTCACTCCTCGAACATAACTGTTAGAGATGACCGAAAAAAACAACAAACGCCAACCGAAGAGTTGACAGTGCCTTAGTCTGTAAGACTTATCCGATAGACCGCCGTTTGTGAGAGCAGATTGGAATAATGGTGAAAGTAAACCTGGTGCGAGTTGGACATCCTAGATCGTTACTAGCAGGTGGTCTAGGGGTGTTCGCCAGCCTTCTCGCTATCGGCTGGGCTTTGTTCGGCTACAACCTTTCCTCAACGGTCAATTTTGCCTCAGGTCAATCTGAGAACCTAATGCTCCTCCAGTTCGGCGTCGCGTTCATTGTCCTGATTGGAAGCGGACTAATG